>Ga0126342_10018195_pt1 | contig 12065 bp, 8 predicted proteins | sample Cyp1metagenome_FD_92528 | JGI IMG/M metagenome (GOLD analysis project Ga0126342, IMG submission 92528) | Coral microbial communities from Lord Howe Island, Old Settlement Bay, Australia - Cyphastrea 1 metagenome | ecosystem: Host-associated > Invertebrates > Cnidaria > Coral ... | reverse complement strand
TGTGCAAACGGTCATCCTTGTGCAGGGGCCATGCAATGAACGGTCGTCCAACAAGCATGCCAGTCCTACAGTAGACAGCACTTCTTGATTTGTGCGTGTCATTCTTTGAAAACGGCACCACAGATACATTTCCCGTGCTGTCCAACGGCTGCGCCTGTTGATTCCGCCACTCGTCACGGGTGTGGCAGGGAACCCAGCGGTGGTGGCTGAGCCAAGCGCTGCAGAGTCTGGAGGCTGGGTAGAAGCACCTTGATTCAATCTAGGTGATGATAGGAACGTGCCCACCGAAGACAATAACTAGGGTTCCAATCATTATACCGTAGCTGGTATAAAAACAAATATAAAACTTGTATAAGTTATAGTTATAACTATGTTCTTAAAGTATGTTTACTCAAAAGATCTGAAAAGCAAAGGAACAAAGCAAACTAAGCACCTCAAAAAAATGATCATGTATATCTTCAGAAGGGCTAGACGGAAACAAAACAAATTGTGGCTCAACTCTTCAACCGGGTAGGCTGCCCAACCGGCTTCTAGATGACGATAGCCTATAGCTTCAACATGCTCACGCCGACATGGAACTCGGATGAATTGGGTCACCAAAAAAGTGCAACCAAATGTTGGAATCATGGCCGGGGTTCCTGTGCAACAAACTGATTTTTCATTCTGGGCCATGGTTGGAGTTCACCGTTGCAATAAACATTATCAAACATCATCTTGGCCTGACCCTCATAGCATCCTTTCCACCAGTATGGGTCCAGCTCAGACGGTGGGTTCTCAACATGGTTTCACCTGCCTGGCAAAACATTAGCCAGCTATAGCCAGCCTAGATCATCATCACCACTACTACCATCATCATCATCATCATCAGCAGCAGCAGCAGCAGCACTACCATCCTCATCCCACTCAGGATGCAGTGCAAAGGAATGAACACAAATGCCTGGCTGAATTATGGTAATTTTCTAACCTGAAATAGCTACTATCATACGGCGTCATACGACCATTGGGATCCATTGGGGATAATTTTCCCTTACAATTCCCATCATTCCAGTGACGCTTAGCCAAATGAATCAGTGAACCATACCTGCATTCTGCGCCAGAACTGTGGTTTTAGTATCGGCACAGGACGCCCTCATACCGTGGCCCGGCCTCAATGTCTGGCAAAGGCCTCCCAGCTGCAGTAAGCCCCAGGAGATTCACATCGAAGTGTCAGCTAAAAACAACCACTGGAAATAACGGAAACATACACAAACATGGACGACTGTCTGGGGTATTTGTAGACTTCCATAATTCCAAGAACATCAGCACTGACCAGTCAGGGTTCCACAAACGGCAAAAGGTCGGACATCTTAAGCCTGAAACGACCAGTGTGGTCGGACATGCGCATGAGTCCTAAACGGGGACTTGTTTGAAAAAAACAACTTCAAAGTTCCACTCTTGCACCAGTCATTTTCTTCAGAGTATGTCAAACAAGACGGCGCAAAAAAAAGGTGTGCTTACACAAAGCTCCAAGAGGATCCAAGAAGTAGTTACATAACGTTACATACATGTTACATGCATAACTAGGAGGAGGAGGAGGAGATATTGAGTTAGACTCTCATCTATGGCCAGTCACCGAATCCCCCGAGCAGTTCATGTAACTTTTTCTCAGTGCGCAGAGTTTCTCCCAAGGGGCGCTGGTGAAAGCGATGAAATTCAGCTCACCCAGCGATGCTTCCTCTGTAGTCTGTCAATCCCTTGGTGGAAGAGCCATACAAGCTCCTAAAAAAACTAAAAAACAAAGAATGAGTTCATGGCTGCAATCAATCCAGCATCCTCTCCTTGCGGGTGGGCCCCTAACACAAATCCAAACATGTTTAAGAACCCTGTAATATCAATCAGCGTCCAGTTGAAGAAGTGATGGGCAATCTGTACGTAACTCATGTGAGTGATGGCTAGAATTCTTTCAGAACATCCTGGGTGATGCTTGGCCGATGAGAACTTGAAGCTTCCGCATCTTTCATCTTTGCACATTCCCCGCAAGGCTGGGCAATCTACACTCATCTCATATCATATCCACCATATCCAAATATGTCCAAATATGTCCAAATCAGAAATACCCTCCGGCAATCCAACGTGGCAATAGAAAATCTCCCACTTATAATTGGTTTTCCCTTGAGCAACTCCATTTTGTTCGTGGATTTCCCGGCCAGCCACGTTTGATTACCGGAGGGTAACCAGGTTGGGAGCTTCCCTGACCCTTGGCGCTGAGATAGTCATGGGCCGGGGTGAATTGAAGCAGGCCGCAGTGGAGGCCGCAGGCGGCCGCAGGCTCTCAGGAAATGGGGCAATCATCTACAACATACCTTCCTGCGAGCGTAAAGGAACATCCCGTGCTGTAAATCCCTGGAGTTGGTGTGAATGTGTTTGTGTGTGCATCCTTCCCCTCAGGTAATTTTGTACACCGATGAAATCACGAGAAAAGCTGATAACCCCTACAAAAAATGGTTTGGAATCTATGTGAATCTTTCTTCTGGATCGGGATAAGCTAAATTCCGGTTCCAAGACTCCAGAATTCTACCCATAATTGTGGAGGGGTTCTTTGTGGTATGCGCCCGGAAATCCAGTGGTCCAAACCTACCTGGGTGAAACATGTCTGTGAAAAATGTGAAGCATGGTTTTTGCATCTTTGAAGCCAAGCCCAATGCAGCTGGAGCTACCACGAAAGGAAAGCCAGCTGGCATGATGGGCGTGACTATAGTTTTTTTAGGACCTCGGACCAAAAAAAACAAATTTATTATACGCTGTATTGTTGTTTACCAACTGCCTTGGTGAACGCCCAATATGTTTGCTGATAAAACAACACATTCGGATTTGCGCTTACGAATGCCTACAGCAACCCAACTCATAATGCGGTCTAAGGTGTTTGTATGTTTGGTATGCTTACTGAAGCCTTGAAACCTACCCATATATTGTATCAGAAAACCAATCCAGTGGCCTCATAGCTATCTTCAACTGTCAGGATCCAACAAGGGCGTGATCCCCAGTGGTGTCCTTGCTTGAAGTTCTGGTACTCCTCTGGGAAAAGAACCTCAATGGCACGCTTTGGGGCAGATCCAAAAAACCCTTGACACAGCGGCCACAATGGGAGAGTCCTCCAGCCAAGTCACTGGCCGCGGCATGGGCTGAGACACATCACCGTGTAGAGCTTCTTGGAGCGTGCGAAGGCCCAGGGTTCCTCGGTCAAATCCCGAACTGGAGCTTGAAGTGGAAAAATCATCGAGCTAAATGGTGGATTTATGTGTTTTTCTTTAATTTTCCATGGTAACCATGTATTCTTCAAATCGACTCGGTTTCGTTGTTCTTATCACCAAAATGGATTCACATGGATCCATGTATGTGTTATGCTGAACAACAGTTGGATATCCACACGCCAAACAAACCAGAAACAACCTCGAACAATTCCAACAACCGGAAATATGCAGAGTCACCAGCTCAAAAACAACAATCTGCGATGAAACCGGAAGTGGTTCGCAAGGGACAAAACTACAAGCTGTACCTAGATTTTGTGGGTTCAACATGGTTCACCCCCCTGTCATTCCATGTCATTCAATTTATACTGCTCGGTCAGGGTTCATCCCCTTCAAACAGGCTTCAAACAGCAAATCCAAGATGCCAAATCCAATCCGAGATGCCAGTGCAGTTGAAACTCCTCTGGCTCATTTAGTTGGATCTGCCCATGACCAAACCGCTGGAGCAGCTCGCCATAGTTATATAATGTTATATATAGTTAGCCCCCACGAAATCCGCATGGCATCATTTTACTTGGTTAAATCGCAAATCTGAATATTTCAATTAGGTGAATCCCTTGCGAATTCGCCATTTTGGTTGGTGAACAATTCCCATTTTTTTTGGTCAAAATCCCAATGTTTCTTGGTTCCCAATGGCCATAGAAAGCTCGAGGTCCAAGGCGCGACCCCAAATGTCTTGATCCGCTTCGTAGGACGGGTTCACCTCATTGAAAGGCAAACCTTGAGGACCGCCGCCACGAGCAGAGACCACGACCCGTTCCTGGAAAAACGAGCGGAGAAATCATGGCGATTGAAGCAACAAACATGGGGATTTCACCAAGAATTGGGGGTTCAGCACTAAAAAAATTGATTTTAGAAGACTAATGGGATTTGCCGATTTGCCAAGCAGAGATAATACAATGGGGGATTTGAACATACTAAAAACTAAGACGTAAGCCCATATATGCTCCATGTATGGTATTTTTAGCCACATGTGGGGCATTCTTGTGGTAAATGTAGGTAAATAAATATATAGTTGAACATATTCTATACATGGAGCATCTGGATAATGTTTAAAACTGCAAATGTTTAAAAACTGAGACATCTTGAAGATGGAGTTTATGGGTGTGTCTGAACATGGGGTATATAATAGTACAGTCCAGTATTATATCCCATACAGCATCATATCTGGTAACAAGTGGTTAAGTACTTCAAATTAGCAACTGGCTAAGCCCCTGCCCCTCATAAAGACTCCTCCGATTCCTCCAGAACACTGAACAAATACCTAGGACACAATGAGCACATTCAATCGCTGCACCTATGGGTTGCTAATGGTTGTTGCACAAAATCAAACTGAATCATGATGTATTTGATTGCTGCTGGATCAAATGATTCTGAGCATTTATTACTTTACAACAACAAACTAACGAAAGTGAGAACCTCAAACGTTGACCCTCAGCTCTACCGTGTTCGTCTTAAGCGCCCTCCGAAAATCTTCAAAGCATGTCCAAAACCTTGCTATTGTTTGATCGAGTCCCGCTAGGGGATGCGCATCTCACGAGACACATATGATGACTGTGTTCGTGATGACTGCACAGTGAAACACATAATTATAGTAATTATATAATAAGTGGCATAGTTCTTAACCATAGCTGCCATAGATCCTGTAGAACACTCCCAGAATCACAACTTTTCAGTTAAACTTTAGGGTCTTGCCTTGCCGCTTTGGAGGTTTACCCTCTGGTCAACTAACAAACCTATTGAACATTCCCCCTTATTCAGGGCTAAATCACCTATAAATCACCTATAAATCACCAATGTTTTCATAGATTTCACATGATTTCACCATTTTTCACAGGTCAATCATGGTAAATCACCAGAAAACATCTATAGATGGCCATTTTTCATCATTTTTCACTAGCAAACCATTCGCAAAGCAGCAGCAAAATTCGATGGATCCCATGGATCCCCATGGATCCCCGGGATCCGACCTGCACGGGCAACGTGAGCCCCGCGTGGCGCATCTTTCGCTCCCAGGCCACGATGGCCTCGGAGGAGAGTTCCTTTTGGATCGCCTGACCTCGGGGCGCAGCTGGATCCTGTGGGAAAACACCGGAAAACCATGGGAAAATGGTGGAAAAATGTAGGAAAACCCTGGGAAGATGATGGAAAACTATAGGGAAAAACCATGGGAACATTGATGAGTTTAATCAACAATTGGGATTCAATCGGATTTAGAGCTGATTGATGATAGCGAAGTTGGTGAACGTGGCGATTTCTGGAAATCCCCGAACTAAATGCTGGGTTTAATCGGAACATCATCGTCGTAGAGAATTTTTCCAGCAAGCCACGATTACTGGAAGGAATAGTGCTTCTCTATCTTTGGTTTTGGTGGGAGAAATCGGGTTAATCCACTTATGACTGGGGTGAACTAGCTTACTCGCTTAAGTGGGATGAACCACCGGGTAAAAACAGGGGCTGATATTCAGATGGTTAGATGAAAGTCACTCATGTGTATATTCCGGAAAAGCTGAGGTTGTGTTTTTACTTACTATATGCTAAACAATTTGCTTGGGGGCAGGTGAGCAGCAACTAGAGGGGTTGGCCGACCAACGAACATCAAGGAAACCATCAAGCAGCATTGTTGGTGTCCCCAAATCTTCCAATTATTGTTGGTTACATGTTGGCTATACCGGCAATACCCATATTTTGATCTATTTTTCAGGTTACCCCGATCCAAAACCATGTTTTTTTCCGTACGTCGCAGTGATGTTGTTACAATTTACCCTTTCACGCATACCTATGATCACCTGGATTACATATCGTGTGATTGATTAACTTACCTTTGGTGGTTTCAGCATCCCATTTCTTTGGTTGTTAGCTCACCTTCAGAGGCTGATATCCCATGAGTGGTCCGTATTAAAAATGACCAGAAACATTGTTACGGTTCGATATCCCCATTATCCCAATGTTGGTTAAACCCATTCCAGCATTATCATGCATTATCCCCATGGATGATCTCCAGTATCACCTCTTAAGCTTACAGTTTTGACATCTCCACTATCAATGGGATAATCATGGCTTATCCCAACAGTATTCTCATGTATTCTCCCCATCAGTGGCTTAAGCCATCCATTATAATACCACCATGTATATAAGAGTGTAACCAAAGATCCCAATGCCGCTGGGAAAATCTAATGGATACCCTCTGGTAAACTAACATAACTATGGAAAGTCACCCTTTTTTAATGGGAAAACTCACTATAAATGGCCATTTTCAATAGCTATGTTAATATACCAGTGGCTACCCCACGTCCAGCACATCTTTTCTGCACTCCCGCTGCGTGGCGTGGCCACGGCGTCCTTTGCCGCCGCGGCTTCTCCCGGATGGCGCAGTGGCCACGTGCTGAGCTGCACAGCGCTGGCCACTGCACCTGCGACCATCGAAAGGCACCAGCCCGTCATTTCGAGACCATAGGCGATGACGGAGCTGCCACTACCTGGGTCGAAAACATGGGAAGAAACCGTGGTTTGGTGATCAGGTTGGCTGGATTTGGGGGTTTAGAAACAAGATCCATAAAAGCGACCTTTGCCAGAATCTAAAGCCTTTCAAACCACATGATTTTGAGATTTAGACCATTCTTGATACCCCATATGCGAATCATGGTGCTGGAATATTTACCAACATTTACCTTAAAAATCACCCAAATGTAGGTAAATATACCATACATTGAGCATAATATGGGTACTGAATCCTCAACATCTTTTCAGGTCGAGTCCACGACCCAGGATGACCCAGGCACCCGAAATGCGCAGCTCGTGGCCCAGGAATTCCAGATTCAACCCCACCAAATTCCCCAAAACGTAGGCACTGAGGCCGCCTGAGTGCTATGGCTGCTAGGGACCCTGGAGGTGGGATGTTTGTGAAAGGACATGAGGGTCTTAACACTAATCGTGTGTAATAATATGTAAACATGGGAATGATTACTGTAACTGTAACTATTTCCAAGATACTGATAGTTATACTTGACACTACTCAATACACGGTAATTAGTAACTTTTTTAAGTGCATCATCGTTATCAATATGAATAATATTCCTAATTCGTGTTCCATTGATGAACACACACACACACGGATGCGCTCCAGGGGCTGGCTTCGGCTCCATATTTGAAACCACTATGGTCTGCAGATCTAGCCAGAATTGCTGGTTTTACACCCCATGAATCCCCTGGTCATATAGTCATACCCTGAATTCTTCCGAATCCTCTCCGATAATCAACCAAATGGCAATGGAAAACCAGCCATCAATGGAAGAACCCTGCAGCAAAAATACGTGAAGCCAGCAGCACATACAGAGTCACCCATGTTTCTTCGCTTATCACTTATCACCAGATGTGCCTGTTTCACTCAATGAAACTCCCTATCTTTCATCTTCCTTGGATTGTTTGTGTCTCAGTTTTGTATAAAACTCCTAGCAGCTCCCTATCGTTCATCTGGGGGTTGTCGAACTCGTTGAAGCAGCCATCTGAGGCGCCCGACCCAGGGTCGCCAGCACGTTCCCCAGCAGTTGACTGAGGCCCAGCAGCCAATGACCAGCAGAGATGGTGCAGAAACTGCCCCCGATGCCATTCACTGCCTGTGCAAACCCCCATGCCTTTGGTATTTGAAATAAACATATACAAGCCATAAGTTGGTGTATAAAGTCACTATATGGATATATCTGCCATCATTTCTTTTTGTGTTTCATTATTGATCTTGGTTACTTGCATTAATTATTCATCCATTATACTGAGTGTGTGTGTGTATCCGAAAGTGGTCGATGTACCCCATTTACCTCAATGTACGGTTGATTAACCCCCTATTTCAATGGGACTATGATGATATTGGTATTTCATAGGGGTATCATATTTTACAACAAGTCCAAGTTGCTTGGGGGTGACAGCTCACGGCAGAACCCAAGATATAGTGAGAGAAAATTGTATATCATGATGTTCGATGTTGGAGTGTTCAACTAAGTTACTGACTGACTGACCGACCGCCTGACTGACTGACTGACTGACCGAGAAACTAACTAACGACAAGAGTAAGAGTATGTATTTATATATATATATATACCATCAGGTCTCCCTGCCCGGGCTATATCCATATTTCCGCACTCTGGATTCTTCAGTTTGGATCCATGTGCTCAACCACTTTCCTGTCGAAGGAACCGTCACCAACACATCCATGGGCGCCGAATGCAGCACTTGCGAGGCAGGAGGAGGTGGTAACACCACGTGGCTCGGGGCGATGACCATGTAGCCAGCATCAAACCTAGAGCTTCACCACCCAACCCAGGGATTCGCAACGATCTATTTGGAGGACAAATATAGCGGATTTATATAATTCTGCAGATGTGAATGGATCATGTGGTTTCTAGTTTCTCATTTGCTTTACCACTGGGAGTCATGAATATTCATCGAAATAGCATGAAATAGACATGAAACGATGCCCGATCATCATGATTGGCATAGCCCAACTCAACAATACCGGGCCTAAAGCATCATCAGAAGGTTGGACCCTGCTGATTTCTCCGGGGCTGGTCCTTTATGGCTTGCTATCAGCCATCCAAGTGGACGGAAATCGTGGTTAACATGTTAACCCAATCACTCTGGGAAACTATGTCACCACGTGTGAACCAGTGAACTCTCCTGCTCACATATGTTGATCCCCGACTACAACCTTGCGCAGTCTTGCTTTGTTCATCAAGAATTCCTGTGTCAATGGCTGGGAAACAAGACATCGACTTCACCCAACATGCCCTTCCCAAAACCTCATCTTTCCCCATATTCATCAATACTAATCCACATTCACCACCCTTTGCCGGCCATCCTCACTTTTCCAACCTCCCAGGCGAGTGGCACAGGCAGCCAGCATCCCAGCTTGGAGTTTCTGCACTGCCGCAGGCAGTGCCATTCCTCTTCGATTTGCTGAAACAAATGGCACACACATATTCCCCATAGATTCCCCACATGATTTCATACAAGAAAAATCAAAAGTAAACCAATTTCAATCACATTCCCCGTAAGACATGTAGAATCATCTACATCTTCCAGAGATTTTTGCAGAAAATCTGTGGGATCCTCTCTGAACTGCTCCGCCGGCATCGTCTCATCAAAGCCCGAGGGGTTGCGCAGGCGTACTGCGACAATGTGGCGGTCGTCCCGGTCGAAGCCCAGGAGATTCACCAAGTGACCCGTGCCGTGACCTTGGACCGAAGATCTGTGGAGCTCCCGTTGGGGATAGAAAAAAACCATAGGAAAATGGTGATTTAACCAGCCAACATGGTGATTTGATAGGATTCACAATTGATTTATGATCAACATAGCTTCAAGAACTATGGTTTGGGATACTTGTTATAGCCTATAGCATTCATGGGAGATATTATAAGTACATATAAACACTTATAATGAGTTGGATTATAACCCCCATTAACTATAAAAAATATATATATATATATAATTATATATATAATTATATATATAATTATATATATATATATATATATGACAAACATGCAGAAAGCCTAGTTATTTGAGTTCTAACCGATTCTAACCCAACGGATTGCGAACGACTTTTGGCACCACCTGATAGGAAATCTATGGAGGATGACTCCCATCGATGGAGCCATAGGTTTCCCACAGCCAGATACTTCATTGGGATTAAGGCGCATCTAAGGACAACCGTTAATGCATTAATGGTTACCCTAATATATGAGGCTTTATGAGGTTTTCTCAAGTTACGGTGGCTTTCAATACTAAAATGGTCTAGGTTCTTGGTACATGGTGGACCATTTGAATTTGAACATCAAGAACTCAAGGATTAAACAAGAAATCTTGGCAATTGAAATGGAGGCAATGAACCATGGCAATGGAATTTCATGGGATTTCTGCGGAGTAACTTTTAATGGGAAAATCATCGAACTATCACAGCTATAGCCTTTTGTTAATTAACCAAGGGAATTTTCTACATGCAAGAACCCAGTGGGGACATCATGGGTACATAATATGGGAATTTCATTACGCCGAAAAGCAAGCTACACTTGACATGACCCAATGGATATCATGTATATAATACTGTATATATGAATTATTCATGTACTAGTATAATGTATGCATCTACATGGAGGTAGCTGCAAGCTCAAAGCATCAAGGAAGCATCACTCACATGCGTCAAAGAAAACATACTCTCCACCAGCCATATGGGTAAGCTTCTAAACTTGACATAACTTGACACCGCATCCGGAGGGGTCCCGGGGTCCCGATAGATGTCGGGTCTCGATAGTTGATCATCACAATGACCACACATCCCTTTCTCAAATGCTCAGCTAAACCTTCCAGAGTTCCTGAGCCGAAGCCATGGATGATCATGCCAACATCCAGTGGTGCCAGCGGGGTGTCTTAAAGCAGTACCTGGGAGAACCCACAAATTAGAGACTTATTCACCAGGCTTCAACACTTGTGATCCCTTCAAATAGGAGCTGTCAGTGTTGGACACCCTCCGTTAAGAATGCGCACGTGCCATTCCTAGGGAATTTTCAGCAGCTAAGCAAAAAAAGCAGGACCTAGTGGTCATTGATTTGCGGGTTCTTCTGAAATTCACCCTTGCCCATGTTTTTCTTCAACAATAATGTCCACAGGTGACAGGGTGGTTTGTTCCATTTGGCACTTCACAACTCTAGGGGTCATGTTGTCGTCTAGTCACTAGAGTCTACTCACCAAGCTTGGCTTCGCAGATTGGGTAACTCAATTCCCATGGGGTGACAAATATGGGAAACCCCATAGTTTTGGGGATAACACCTTATTTAAAATCCACCCGCCCTACGAGGTGGGCTTGGGCCCCTCCCAACCAGTTATATCATGATTTATAAACACATCTAACTGTCGGTGTATCCATACCATCAACCCTACCGAAAACTCCCCGAAGAGTCTCCGTGGCAATAGCTCTGCGCGTTGATCCCTAAGCGCTTGGCAAAGTTCGCCATGGCAAAGGGCACCTCGCCCAAATCCACCCGGCCGTAGGGATGGATCCGTTCCTCCTCAGGCGCAGTTCCAGGTTAGAACGGTTATCACGGTGATATCATGCGGTTAAAACAAAAATAAACTACCCATGACATCAATGACTGGGAATGGTTTCCAACTTCTGGAGCTTACATCTTCTAATCCCATGGTGTTTATCATGTTTTATCTGTATTTTCATAGCTGCCTGTAGCCCTAAAGCTTTGGAACATGAGGATAGGACAATTATGATCCAAATGTCCATTGGATTTGGGAGGTTTTGCCCTAAAGATTTAGTCAAACCCAAGTTTCGCTGGAGAAATGTTGGATTTCAAAAAAAATGTGGTGCAAAAGATCCAACAATGAAGGCTTTGAGCGGCCGGCAAAGGAACAAACCACCGGCTATAAACACATTCTTAAAAGCGCAGAAATGGCATCAAGGTCTCTAATGAAATAGCCATGTCACCATGTGCGTAGTGACCTAGTGCAAGGCAAAGTAGGCAAAAAAAAAAGCAACCCCCATCGAAACACACCAGAAGTCATACGTCAATCACCACTGCGACATGTAAAGAACACGCAATTAAGCAAAACAAAGTTGTTGTCAATCGTTTTTATCTTTACATATGCACATGCATATATATATATAGCGACGGACATATACTTAGAACATCATTTTTCCAAAATTTCGGAACCTCCTCTTAGAACATCAAAATTACCATACTTAGAACATCAGAAATGTTTCTAAGTACGCACTTAGAACAT
>Ga0126342_10018194_pt1 | contig 12066 bp, 14 predicted proteins | sample Cyp1metagenome_FD_92528 | JGI IMG/M metagenome (GOLD analysis project Ga0126342, IMG submission 92528) | Coral microbial communities from Lord Howe Island, Old Settlement Bay, Australia - Cyphastrea 1 metagenome | ecosystem: Host-associated > Invertebrates > Cnidaria > Coral ... | reverse complement strand
ACAAGTGGTTGTGCCCAACACCCCTCTGCCGTCAGTTGACAAAAAGCATTCCAACAGGGCAATACTACTTCTTGGTGCACTATTTTTTTTAAACCTTAAAACGAGGCAACTTGAAATTCTATAGTCTTCGGCGTCTTCGTAGGGAACGCTGCATCTCTTGGAGGAACGCTTCACTCAGGGGTGAAGGGGTTGCCCTTAGACTAACCATTTTCAGACAACCTCAAATATCATGCTGTTGATTATGAAACAACTATATATATCCATAAACTCCCATGTCAAAAACATCTTGCCATAATGATTTTGTTGGTTATAAATCCATATAGTAAGTGGGTCTCTAATCACAAATCCATGATTCATGGATTCAATATAAATCTCCATTAGTTCATAGTTCAACAACCACTAAATCCCCATGTTCGACATGATTTTCTCCCAATTTCTGCTGGTGAAATCCCAAATCATTGTGAATTCACCGGTCAAAACCACCATTCTTCACCCTTTTCTGCTGCTTTTGGGTTCCAGTAGGGCGCCTGTACTCATCTCGGGCACCAGTAGGGCGGCCGCACCCTGACCTGGGTGCTATGTTTCATAGGTTTTGCTTCTGAAATATGCTGAAATATGGTGAAACATTGGGATCCAACCAACAATTGGAATGTATAATGGAACATGATTCAAGATTGATTATCACCATCAAAAAATGGAATATATATATAATATAGTATAATATAATATAATAATATACCATTCGATATTTAACATCGATTAACTTATAGCGGGATGATTCTCCGGGTTTCCGGATGGTTTTACTGGGGTTTGAGATGGGACGCTGGCTGATAGGGGATGATTCAACCCATTTTTGATGGTAAACCACCTATGAATTATTTTTGTTGGTTGAAGTATAAAAAAGGATTTGAATGAACAATGGGACTTGGAGTAATTCAAATATAGGATTGAACAAATGTGGGGATTGAAGTAGCAACAAGGTCGATCTACAAACTTAACTCATGTTTAAAGGTTATTTCCTCATCAGCGAGCCATGACGGACTCCTTTGGAATTTTTGGATTCGCCAGGTAGATATGGTTCAAGAGGTCAAAGTCAGATTCCGGTGGTCTCCCATTCTTACTCACATCCTCATGTTTGAAGGTTCAATCCCAAACTTCGCTCCCTAAGTGACAAAGATTACTGCTCAGATCCTGAGACTGAATCCTCCCATTTTGCTTAGTTAAATCCAGTTCTTCACTTGTGAGACTTGACATCCCCGTTCTGATTTGTTTTTGGCTAAGATTTGAAACACCTGAATTCTTGCTGCTTCAATGGCCAGAGGCCGCAGTTTCGTTCCTGAGCCCCCGAGCACGAAGCAATCAAAGACGCTTCATCCGATTCGTCACCAGCCTGCAGCAACAAGTAACTGATGTGGTCAGCGACCAAAATGCGCAGTGTTCAAAAGCCCGTTTAATCGTCGCTTTATGCTGATTGGTTCATCGGGATCCTCCGCTCATGGATTTGCAAAAAAAAAACGAGATGTTGGTCAGTATAATCCCCGAATTAATCATCACCCAACCGGGGTTTGGAACACTGCTCAAATCATGTCTTTGTTTCGCCCAGAAATGGGGGGCTTGACCTGCAAAAAAACGGTGTTTTGCAGTGACACATTGAGATTTAATCAGCAAAAATTGGGAAAAAAACACACCCACTTTTCTGTTGCATCAAACATATGTAAATTTAACCGGAAATAGTTGCTTTGAATCGACATATTGGGGGACGACATTATGACCCTGACTATCCCCCAGTTGGTTTTTTTTTCGCAAGATCCATTGAACGGAGGATTTGATTAATTGGATTAAGATAATACCCTCCGGTAAACTAACATATAGCTATTGAAAATGACCATTTATACTGGATTTACCCATTAAAAATGGTGGATCTTTCCATATTCATGTTAGTTTACCCGAGGGAAAATCAGATTCCAAGAATTCTGTGGCTGAAACCGGGACAGGGCTACTCGAATCTGCAGACCCCGGCTACGCCGAGTTTCCCCCGCCTCGAGGGCCTTCGCCTGGCGATGCTGTGTATCACGAAATTGCTTTTAAAAAAATATCCCAAAATTCCGTGGATGAGATAATTCTTGGGATACTGACAATTCTGGGATAATTTTTTTTACACCAAAATACTTGTATATTGTGGATAATAGATGATCATCAAAGTGATATTCTGGGGTATACCGGTATTTCTGGGACTAGAAAGCCATACCGAGTCTGGGAAGATCCAAGTCATCAGTGTCAGACTCGTCCCACCCTGTTTTCTTGCCAAAACCACAAGTTTCATGAGATCATCTGATCATAACCATTTTTTCCCGGCTAAACCACAAGCTTTGTTGGTTAAGACTCATGTGTTTGCCTGTTTACTGCATAAGCCCAAGTTCATGGTTGGCTCAACCCACCATCTTCTTGGGGTAACCTATCACTTTTTTGCCTAAACCCCATGTGGTTGCTGCGTCGACCCGACTTTTGTGCTTCAACCTGGTTTTTCCCTGGTTATCCTACCGCTTTCATTGGTGAACCCCCATTTTCGGCTGTTTCAAATCCCCGCTTCCACTTGACCCACACCTTTTCGCCCGAAAAATGCGAAACCTCCCCATTTCTAGTCACAGTCACCAACAGAACCAACATCAGTTTTTCCAGTTCACCCTGGTTTTTGTGAGTTCCTTCCCCCCTTTTTCGTTGAACCCAGCTGCGCCTGGCGCAGCACATGCGACGCCACGGCCTCCCGGAGAGGCTCGCTGAGGCGGCCGCCGGAGAGGTAAGTGGCCAGGGCCCAGCGACAGACGATGCCTTGGAGGTGGTGGGGGTAGGGAAATGCCTAGGAACAAAAAACGAGAAATCACCTAGTGATATACATATATATATATACATATAATGGTGATATACATATATATATATATATAATGGTGATATATATATATATATAATGGTGATATATATATAATTGTGATATATATATATATGTATATATATATATATAATTATTTATATATAATTGATACCAATGATAAGAGTAGAAAGATCATATATTGATCACATATGTGTAGATCATATTAGCATAGAATCCTAAGCAAGGCATTTCTACAAACGTCCCCATAGCCAACTTGTAACGTCTTATGGCAAGGCGAATGAAATGATTGAAATATTCTGAAAATTGTCAGGGATCTACCCTTCTTGAAACACTTTCTGCAGGTATAATCCTTGAATCACAGCTTTCTGTGGATCTTTGCCACTAAAAGCAGCCTCGTGTCTATCAGTCGCTTGCCATAGCAGGTCAGGTATCTGCTTGGTCATTGCCTGGGCGGATGATCTCAGATAGGTTTCTATATAGTATATAATCATTGTATTATGCCATGTATCATATCGAATTCTGAGCAAATAAGATATACATAATCCCACATATGCATGGTTGAAGTGGAGTGATCCTCCAAGATAGCTATGAACTCACGATGGTTATCAACTAGTTCGATATAACCCCCACCATAAACCCAAAACCTTGTTGGAGGTATACACTGTATACACCTAACTTATGCTTAATTACTGGTGCTAAACGTAGGGAATGGACGGGAATGGGGGTTGCTGGGATTATTGATAGGTAGCCAGTGGATCTTTCCCTCATTCCCTACGTTTAGCACAAGTAAGTATATAACTCACCAACTTGATATGACATACACTATATACACCTAACTTATGTTTAATTATGCTAAAAAAAACCAAGTTGTCCTCCAAGTACATGACGCATGACGCCTCCAGGAACCGCGGCGCCCATAGGCCCGCGTAGCCGTGCGTCAGCAGCAGGGCGCAACACGTCTGAGGGGAGAGATCCACATCCTCGGCGATGCCAAAGAAAAATCGGTTTGCCAGTGATTTATTCAGTCACAAATCTGATAGTCACTGTTAGTCATTTAATTCAAGTGATAGCTGCTATATCAGCTTCATCCAAGTTCTTTTGGTTTGCGAATGAAATCGGTTGCTGTAAATCCTCACATATTCTTCTTTCATCTCCCGGTTTTCACGGCCGTACTGTAATAAATTGGGGTTTAATGCTGCATGTTCAAACAAACCTACCCTCTGGTGAACTAACATAGCAATGGAAAATCACCATTTTTAATGGGAAAATCCACTATAAATGGCAATTTTCAATTGCTATGTTAGTTCACCAGAGGGTAAGTACCCCAAATATCATGTTGGTTGTATGGCTTTGCATCAAAATCGGATACGAGTACCTCCAAACCCTTTGGTTTATCACCATTTGTCCCATTAAAATTGCTATTTGATGGTATATCCCATTTTCAGACCAACTCATATAAGTGATATCTCATATCTCACATTTCTTACCATCTGGTTATGACTAACATAGCCATGGAAAGATCCACCCGACTTTTTTAAGTTCGGTGTTTACCATCTATTTCGATTAGGGCCATGGCAAAACCATGGCTATGTAACAGTCCATTGATTTCCACCACTTCGAGGATTATCCAACTTAGAAACTGCGCTGGGTAACCCTCGTTAACAGTTAGCCCCGATTCGTGGCTAATCCCATTCACAACTGGTCGAAAAGAAACCTGCAGCCACTCACCAGTTCCCAACCTTGGTTCCAGTAAATCCAATCTTTGGTTGCTTATATCATCTTATACACTTATAAGTTGGTGTATAAACCCCATTAACTATAGTTATATCTGAATCTATACCATAGTTATATCTACATAGTTATATCTACCATAGTTATATCTACATATATCTACCATACTTAAATATCTACTATAGTTGGTGCCACTAAACCCCATCGGAATTCAGTCACTTCTCAACCGAACGCTATCGACTGGGGGCGGCCCGTCCTCTGCATACTTCGACAGCTGCAAGGCCGCCGTCAACTGCTCCGCTGGCAGCTGAGTGGCTGCAAAGGCCACCCCGCAGTTGGCCGCATCCTGGGAAGTTGGAGATGTCACCATGAAAAATGGTGGGAAAGTGATGAAATGCTGGGAAAATGGTGGGAAAATGATGGGAAAATGATGGAAAATGATGGAAAAATGGTGATTTAAGCATAAAGACTTGGGATTTCGCAAGGGTCCCGTTGGGGGCCACGAAAACCTTCAGTTGGGGGCCACGAAAAAAACTCCAATTTCACGTGTTGGTTTAGAAACCAACAAACACAACTGGGGAAGCCCACATTGTAGCAATCTTCATATATTATATTTGGTGGTATACTATGGATGGTGGTACCGTAGATATGGATCCTCTGGTACTTTGACCCTATGGAAAATGGCCCTTTTTTCGTTCGATGATTTATGTTATATCAAAGAAAATGAATGTCCATAGCAGACTGTTAAAATACCACAGGATAACCAAGGATATTATGGGTACAGATTTGGTATATAGTCCCCCGAAAAGATTTCTAAAAAAAATAAATCATCAAGCCAGTAGGAAATTACTGTTCTATTCTCTTGGAGACGACTATAGTGGTATATCCGTGTGGTTTATTACTGGTTATACGGTTATACCAAATAATCTTCATAGTATTGGTAGCTTGTGACATACCACTGGAATAACAGGGATTCAATGGGGGGTTCATCTGCTAGTGAACCGTGGTGAAGCGTGAAAGACAGTGATTTTACCATCAACAACAGTGAAAAATTGCGATTCAACCATGAAAAATTGTGATCTGGCCATTGAAACAACGAAGAATGGATTTGTGTGTGTGTGCATTAATATGCCTACTCCAAATATTACAAGTTTAATAGGGAATTTTAGTGTTATATACCAGGAGATTCAGCAGTACCTAAAGAAAATGAGTTGACACGGTGGATAGAGTTGTTGTCCTTTTCAAGAGGGCATGCTTACTGAAATAAAACAAAAAAAAACGGGGAATGTGATTTGATAAAGCCCACAATCATTGTGGGTCTTTGTATATATATAATACATACATATATATATATATCTTATACATATATAATATATATGTACACTGTATATCATTGCAACTACTGGGAATGGGGATGAATCCCTTCAATCGAAAGTCACTAAGTCGTGGCACCCAATCTTCCGCTACCCTGGGACCATCCCGGGAATTGAACTGAACAATTCCATCAAGGGACTTGCTAAGCCTATGTTTATCTATTTTTGGCCTTGAATAATCTCAAAATCACCATAATGATGTTGTTTTGTCTTCAAACTCCAGTTCTTTATTTCTTGCATCCCCATAGTTCATCACATTTCATGGGTAAACCCTCAATTTCGCTAGGTTTCATTGGTTTCATGCCCGATTTGATCATGTTCCTTTGGCAAAGACCTTCTTTTTCGACTCCCACTTTTGAATCACGTTTTTGCGAAGTCAAACAAACAAATTCTTCTTTTATGGGTGAACTCCATCGATTTGTCAGTCAAAACTCAAAACCTTTTTATTTCATTATAGTTACGATATGTTACGATATAGTACAATCACCAACAACCCCAGGCGTACACCAACCTTATGGCCTCTTAAATACGTTACTTCTTTAACCCTAGCTCCTCGTTTTAACCAGAAAGTTCTTTAACCCTAGTTATTATACTTCACTAAGTTTACTAAACCCGTAAAGTGACATAAATTAACTACTTAATTAAAACCTAGTTACTAAACCTAGTTACTTAACTTATTTAATCCATAAATTAAGCTTATGAATGTCAGTTGGTTGACCGAACCTTCGCCAAGCTACTGCGGCGCTCAGCTGGCCAGCCAAAGACTTGGCGGCGGCCGCCTCGGCCAGAGCCAACCAAAAGGCCTGATGGGTGAACTGGAGGGATGAAGGAAACGAATGGAAGGATCATGGGTGATAGATATATATATATATATCATATTTATATATATATGATATATGATATGTATATATATATATATTGAAGGATTGTGCAAAGTGGGGCTCCACTTTGCGATAGCTAAGTTGGTGCAAATAATTCCAATTTCACTATGGTTTGTGGTACTTGCAACTATAGATACTGGCGTTTATAAACCAATATAAACCAACAACACACAACTGGGGGGGCCCACATTGTGGGTGATACTAAAATAGTCACTATTTTGGGGACCACCCGAATGAATTCAACTGGTTGCTATTTTAGAATCCTGGCTTGATACATCGGCCACCAATCAACCAGGCAATCAAAACCCAACCAACCACATGAAGGGGCCACGTACACTGGTAACTTGCTTTATAGGCTAACGCTTGGATTTCTGGCAGGATCTGGCAGGTATATCTATATGAGTTCCCATCACAATCCTTTACATCTCAGTAGTTGCTATTGTCTTATTTACTATCGGTTATCGTTTTTTGGGTATCACGTTCCAGTGTTTTGTGCCATTGTCCCTGTTGGAAGGGGGCCCTATCGCTTTGCAGTGTTTCATGCACATCTGACAAAAGGGTTTCTGCAATTCTATAGTGAGTGGTGTTCAACCATTTTACCGTCACTCATATATTTTGAAGGTGCAACATAGACCAAGGACGGGCGCCTTTATCCACGCCTGAGTAAAGATGTGTGAAGGGTAGGTTGATATTGTGATTTAAATTTTATGTGGGGTAATTTAACATAGTTATGGACATTATCATTTTCCTGTTGCAACCTGTGACATGGTTGTGGAAAATTACTCACGTGTAAATGGCTTAGAGACGTACCTATGAAACCTGGCCATTTTCCATCGTTTGCCATGGCAAACGGTTAGATTCCCACAGGGTAAATCGGAGAATGTCCCAACAAAGCATCTGTCAAATGAATCAAATGGAGGTTTCCTAGGGGTGCCCCCAAATCATCCAAAATTATATAGACCATTCTAGTATTGAAACCCATGGTTTTGGGGATTCCCCATTTAAAAAAAAAACAAAAATCGATCAGCTTTAGTACCCTCTGGTGAACTAACATAGCAATTGAAAATGGCCATTGATAGTGGATTTTCCCATTAAAAATGGTGGATCTTTCCATTGCAAACTGTTAGTTCACCAGAGGGTATCCCTGCCCCAGGTACCACCAGAACGATCTCTCTCGATCGCCTCGTTCTCCCCATCCAAGGGATCCAACGGCCAGAGCTCGGCGAAGGCGACAGACAGCATCCCCAACCTTGGAAGACAGCTACTCTCGGAAGGGCCTTGAAAATATGCTGGTATAATTTTCAACTAACATAGAATAATTGGGATAATAATCTGAAATTTGGGATAGTACTAACCAGGATATTGGGATCATTTAGAAATTTGCTGGTTTGGAATAGTTGGATGCCTAAAAGTGTTGAACGAATTGCGTGAGTCAGTCATCAAACTAATGAAAGCCATCAAAAAAACAAACAGGAAAATTTACTATGTTTGTATGTCATCAGCATGACGTTCCTTTGAGGGTTACTATCAATATCTATCAATATGTGTTGTTTGTATGCCATCAGCATGACTTCTATGTTCGCCGTTCTGCTCGAGATCGTGGACATGGGGAATTTCTTTGGCCATCTGGCGAATGCACTAGCTGCAGTCACACGCATTTATGAAACACCACTTACATCTGGGCACCTGAGAGAGGATCATGCACCCTGACCATAATCGACAAATCGATGTGCTCCAAGATGCTGAAGTTGATAGTAGTATATCTAAGCCGTCCTGAAAGAAACATAAATGTCTTTTGATTTGGCCCAGGAGCATAAACTAAAACCAAGGTTCAACCAAGCCTACGACTCTACTCAACTCTAACATATTTAACATTGCGGATGTTTGTGGGACTGGGCCATCAAGGAATCTTTCCAATCGAGACATCAGGCTCCAGATTCCGAGTCTACTTTCTCCAATGCACTGCCGCTCCCTACAGTATTCTCTAAGCCAACTCAGCCAACATAGATGCAGCGAAGTCAAGAATACCAGCATGGCTCCGCAAGAGGTCAGCCATAGATGGTTCCAGCAGCAATTCCGAGTCACTTTCTTTGCAACGCGAACACAATCTAACTTGGAAGGGCCCGGGACAACTTGGGCATCCGTACATGACGCCTTCCTCGCCGAAAACGACTGTCTCACACTCATGGCACCGAGATGGCCTTGCCAAATGAATTTGTGTCAAGGGATGCCGTCGGGGGCACACACTCTTGGTGGTTAAACCAGCGAATTGGTTCATTCTACCAGATATCTGGCTGTACCTCTGCGGCATCATGGCAGCATCTTCGTGCTCAGAGCTTCCAGATGCAAGAATGTTGGACCAGCGAAATGATCTGCCAAGGTCGCAGGTGGTCGAAATTCGGAAGAACGTTGAAGCAGCTTGCCTTCGGATCTTGTCTAAAGGCATGGGGCCTACCTTGAAAAACAAGCAATCATAAAATGCATCTTGGACAAAGATGCATGGTTCAAGCTCTGTCTTTCTCCTCACTCCCAGCTGGTGGAAGACCTCCGTGGCGGTAGCAGGTCCATCGGCAGATGTTGCTGTACCATTCCGCAGCACTAGCAGTGGTTTGGACACACTAGATGCAAGTATAGCCAGAACATCAACCAAAATGCGGGAAGGGGAGGGATCAAGGCCAGCGTCCCTGTTTCCAGCCCAGACAGCCGCCGCAAGCACTGACAACGGGTATCCAGCAATCTTCAGCTTGCAGTCTGTCAGCGGCCAACGCCGTTCAGCCGCATTCTCATAGACTCGGCACAGCTCATTTGCAGATGCGCCACATGACCACAGCTTCAGGAGCACAATTGCTTGGCAAGCTGCTTCAGGCAGGGACTGGAAGAAAGCAACCTTTGCAGGATTGGCACTCAGATTCATCTGAGGCTGATACTCCCTGGGCACACAATTCACGGGAATGCACGGGAGTAAGTCTATGGAGCAGTTGTACTTGTCCTGGATGGTGACAATCTGATAGGCTTCGGTACCACCTAGCGCTGCAGCAAAGGCCTCTCGTGGCAGGCGGAACACCCCTCGGGTGTCCAGACGTGCTGTCACCACTTTCTCGGCCTCCCCGACCATGAAGTCAGGATGGCTCTTCACAAAGCTTGCAGCCAACGCACTCAAAGCAGAGAGCCTTTCTGCATGTGTTCCGCTGTTGAAGATAACGCACACGTCAAGATCGGAATTCTTTTTCAGCGCCGTCCCCACAGCAGCAGACCCAACAAGCACAACATCCACAACTTTGAGGCCACCACTAGGCTGGATGTTACCGAGCCATTCCTGCCTGAATTTTTCAATGAGGCCGGAAGCGTAATCCCTTTGTACCAGTGTTGGTGTGAACATGTCTATGACCTTCGGAACATCTTCGTCACACCGCCCTTGCATGAAGTTGGGATGCACTGGCAACAAAGCGCTGGGACCAGGAGAAGACTTCCCAGTGTGAGGCACGCCCGAAACAGAGAAACTCCAGGAAACGTGCCGCAAAGAACCTTCAGTACAGTGCAGCTTCAACAAGTTGATGGCTGCTACCCCATCATGATGCTCACGCCTGTCGCTGAGAAGGATTTTGCTGGAGGCCAGCACTTGCGTGGACACGTGCCCCGCCATAGAATCCACGTGGATTTTCAAATCACAAGGGGACGACGGCCCATCCCACAGTGCACGGCACTCACTCTGTACCTTTGGCTCCATTCCACTCCGGAGATCTGCAATTTCGAGGAATGGACCCCTCTTGGGGGAATCATCGAAAAGATCATCCCACTCTGTGTGCCGCTCACGGCGCGAGCACTCACCAGTGACCTGCAGAAAGTCACCAACATTGACGACAAACGTGGTGTTTTCGTCGGCCTCAAAAGCAAGGTTTACCACCACGGATGGCTGCGTCAGCGATGCGAATGGCAAGGTTTTTGAATCTCCTGCTGAAACGGAGCCCTTCACGAGCACAGAATCGACCTGGGGTTGGTGTGACTGTGTCAGTCGCTGTTTTTTCCAATGTGTGTTTTCACACGAAGCGCGTCTGTGAGCAAATGTACCTACAGTAAATGAAAAATTGGAAAAGGTCCAAGAAGTGTAGTTTCACACATTTCATGTATCTATTATACTCAGTGTCATAACATCGCTCATATAGATGAACTGATGTTGACAGCTAGTCTTACAATTCAATACTATTTTTCAATACTTATCTTTTGGGGGGCGGCCACAACCAAGCAAAGCTTAACCAAAGCATCCGGTATACCATCCTCTCCAATATTCCAAACTGAAACCGTACGACCTTCACGGTATGTTGGGACGACATGCCTGCTGAACGGAAGCTCTCAGCGGCTGGGGCATCCCAGCGTCCTTCAGCTCCACCAGATATTTCGCCGGCTCCTCTGCCAGCAAGCCATCCAGCAGCTTCCGCACGAAGGACAGGATGCCGTCCTCCCCGCCGTGCTTCAGAATGTGGCTGGCGCAGTCCATGGCATCCCCATGCTCCAGGTTGGCGCTCTTCACCAGCCCCAGAAGCTGCATGGGGTCCAGGTGCCACTGTCCAGAATCAAATGTCATGGAAACTGGGGGCGGAGGCCACAGCCTCCTGTTGAGTGACCAGGGCTGGTGTGATCAGGGGCTGCATGCTGTCATTATAACACCATCAAATCACCCAACAATATGCCATAAAACGTCAATCATATTCAATCATATACCACCATCGACTATGCCATAATATTCGTGCTATTCAGATATGTTCTTGTATACAGTACTTCAGGTATGATATATAGAATTATTTGTTATCATAACATATGTTATCCATATTAATCATGAATCATATTATTGATCACGAAAACTATGTATGTATATTACTAGTGATCACGGTTTATCCGCGGTTTATCCCTATGTCGATGTGACCATCGCTACCCATCCGCTACCATGCGCGCCGTTGTTCCGCGGCACTGCGCGCCATCGCAGCACGGCAGAGTTGGCTGCGCCGCGGAGGCGAGGCGCTGCGGCAGCGCCGCCAGGCGGTGGTGTTGCCCTGGGGATCGGAAACAGTTGGGGATTTTAGTGGGATTTAATGGGATTTTAGTGGGATTTAATGGGATTTTAGTGGGATTTAATGGGATTTTAGTGGGATTTAATGGGATTTTAGTGGGATTTAATGGGATTTTAGTGGGATTT
>Ga0126342_10018193_pt1 | contig 12066 bp, 14 predicted proteins | sample Cyp1metagenome_FD_92528 | JGI IMG/M metagenome (GOLD analysis project Ga0126342, IMG submission 92528) | Coral microbial communities from Lord Howe Island, Old Settlement Bay, Australia - Cyphastrea 1 metagenome | ecosystem: Host-associated > Invertebrates > Cnidaria > Coral ... | reverse complement strand
TATATATATATATATTTGTACATGGGTATAACTGTTTGGATGACTTCATATGGTTTGGAGAATTAACCTTGGGGTATCCCTTTTTGCGCTAACAGTGGGCACTAGCAGGGGGCACCCCCCGTACGTCGCCTCCAAACCCAAAACCTTTCAAAATAGCACCAACAATTACTATGGTTATCTATGGCTATCACTACGGTTATCTATTCTGGTTGGTGGTGCAGTAACCATCCTAATTAGAAGTGTGTATATATATATATATGATTATTCCCTATATATATGAAAATAGATCACAATAAATTAAAAAAAATGGTTGTTATTTTATTTGATTAGAAACTTACACAGGTTGGTTTAAGTTGGTTTGTAGGTATTCCTACGAGTCATAGTAGTCCCCAATAGGCCAGGTAGAATAATCCGCTGAAACTACCCAGCAACCATCATTTATCAATGACCTCCCATCAATGCTTAAAAAACACCACTTGAATCCGTCTTTAGTAACCCGTTTTTTTCAGGTGTAATCGCTCCAGACAAAAAAAGTGACCAACATTTGGGTCTTTTAATGTGTTATGAACAAGTTTGGTTTACAGGAACCCCAAAAGATAGAAAATCCAAAAGATAAAAGAGTGATTGATCACTACTTTAATGGGATTTGATACTGGAAGTGCAGTTCCAGTTGTAAGTGGGTATGTAACTGTAGCCATGGGGGAGATAGCCCACCTTGTGGCGGGTTATAACCATTATTGTACTCAATTGTAACCAAAAATGCCCCCCAAGTCATGGAGAATCTGAAATATACCTGCCCCAAAAAACTAATTTTGAGCTCGTGATTGGACGAATTTAACCATTGACATCGCAAAAGATAGCAAGTTGTAGGAACGTTCGTATCTAACCAGTCGCTTGACCCACAGTGATGGCCCGAATTACCAGTTATAAGTACTTATAACCCCATTTATGGAATGTATTATCCCATAGAAATAACCAACTATAACCATAACAATTTGTAATTGGTTTCTACGGCTAAGCTGCAGTACCCATTTGTAATCTCACCAAGGAAGTGCCCGGGACCCCGGGCGGCTGTGACAGCATGCGTTGCTCAGCTCCTGACCGGAGCTAGTCAGTGACCGGAAGCGAAAGAAAAACATGACCCTTGTTCATTATTGTCACATAGTACACATAATGGTAAACACCATATCACATTACTATCACATGATATCACATTATTTTTAATTTCAGACTCTCGTATTAAATACTTAGGACACATTATCAGACATCCTACCCCGGAATTCAACATCTGTTTCAAGAACTCCCTCTCACTCTGTACTATTTCTTTCCTATTTTGGGTAGTCTTCTCCACCAATTCTACACCCATTTCACCGTTGAGCTAAAGCAATTCTCCGCCACTAGTATGAAACAATCCCATATGCTCCATGTATGGTATATGTACTAACATTTGGGTGATCTTTAGGGCAAATGTTGGTAAATATTCCATGGATTGAGCATATGGGAATGGTATAACACCACCAAGCATGTACACTCCTATTTCCCCATTGCGGAAAACCGAGAACAGTGGAAACTTTTGCCCCCCAAATTGAAATGGACAACCAGCCCTGGGATTACTGCTGCTGACGTGTAGTACAGACTGTACTGCATATCACATTCGAAAAAAAACATTACCACATTATATTATAATAGCACAAATAGTAATCATGAAATTCATATTACATTATAACACCACATTACACTAGCACATTGATGTAATATAGTACTTCTTCTTTGGCTCACGTGAATATCACACAATATCACATTATAATTGCACATTAATGGAAAACACCCACATATATATATTTACAAAGTAATATGTTGTAATGTAATATTTCTTCCATGGCCAAAAATGTAAGCGCAATAAATGGCAAACTACAGAACTGATGGTAATGAATGTCATAGTAATAAACTGCTAACCATATCAATAGAGAACATGAACAATTTGTGTAATGTTGTTTCTTTTGAATGATGACATTGTGATACCATCATGCCAGTAAATGTAATACACTTAATTGTAATACCACAATAGTAACATCGAACAAGTAATATTAATGTAATAAACATCAGACACATCATAGTAGTAGTAGTAGTAGTAGCAGCAGCTTTGATGTAGTTAAATAAGTACATATATATATTTGTATATATATATTATCATTACATAACATCATAAGTCTTGATAAGTCTTGGACCCCAGTTACCCAAGTTACCTCTTAGACATTAACACCATACTTTTTGGCTGAACTGCACGTAGTAATTCACTCACCTGCAAATAGTTGTTATCATATGGCCATTTGTGGATAATTCTCCAAACCAAACCATTATTATTCCAGTGACGTCACAACCTAAGGTCGTTATAATTCATCTAGATTCATATAGCCATTTGCATGGTATACCCGATAAATTTGGTGGTATAATCCCTGAACTAAGCATCACACATGTATCCGTATATGTATGTATATTATATAAATATATACGTGACACTGGGTTTGCCAGCTGGAGAATGCTGCTGAGACGGTGTATTACAACAAGCACCATGACAGGTGGCTGGTTGCTGCTGCTTGTCCTCCCCTTTTTTCTGGGGGCACCGCTAAATATATTTGAACATAACCCCGAAAAATGGGTCAGGAATATGATTTTCCTACTTGAAACTGACATTGCTATCTGTAATCCATACAAACAACCCCTATTGCATCCCATCAATGCGGATATTCCATGAATCGGGACCATGCCTTCCAGGCGCGATCGCCGCTCAGCGCGCGAGGCACGTGGGCCTGCTGGGAATGAGATTTTAGATGGAAAACATGGGACTTAATGGGATTTCATCTGGATTTACTACGATTTAATGGGATTTCATCTGAATTTACTGGGGATTGACTGAGATTTCATGCGGGTTTCTTGGAATTTAACGGACATTTGATGTCAATATAGTTGGAGATGTGAACTGCCAATATCATGGCATACATCGAATAGCTCCTGGAAGTTGGGAAATCATTGGTTGACATTGATTTAAGGATCTGGGCAAATTATATCAATTCGCTAAATCAACGTCAGTTGATGATCATGTAATGGTATATTAACATCCATGAACATCCATTGGCATCTGGGTAAATTAAGATTATTCACTAACTTGAAATGTTGGGCCAGCTATTGGGATGATTCCTTAAATCTAAACCATGATTCCAGTGAGGGAGAACAACGAGGTTGCTATAATTTGCCCAGATGAGTGTAATATGATATGACCATTGCAATAAGCCCATATGTGGAATCCTGCTCAAACCACATGTAACCACATGTAACCACATGTAACCACATGTAACCACGCAACTTAGCAGAACTGCAGACCCCAAGGCTTGCTCAAACCGTTGTATAGCTATAGTAACCACCAACAAAAATGCCACACAACATTTCCAGGACAATAGATCGATGATGTTCTTCCAACTTCTCTATATATCTTTGGGGTTGCTACTAGTTCGATGGGTGGGTATAACACAAGAAACATAATTAGGGTGGCACCACTATGCGAAAAATGTCTATCAACTTTGTTCACTTGAGTACGGGTCAAAATCCGGGCAGACCTGGTACCTTTGACTAATCAACTCTGTACTTTTAGGAAAAACATACATCATTTGACTCTTGGTTGTTCCAGGCATAGGTTGATGCACCATTAATTAGCCAACATAGACCCTGAAACGACTCATCGCCAGTAGAAAGAAGGCTTCCAACCTCCTATTCGGCTAGGTACGAGCGGATGTTCATCCCAGTCCCTGGTGCCAAGTAATAACCAGTTCAGAACAGCAAATGCGAATTCAACTCACCATTTTCGTGGTGATGTCCTGGGCAATATCCTGCACCAGTTGGAAACTATTGGCAACTATGAAGCACGGTCAATAATGGGTTATAGTGGGATCTTGCCCATGTACCGACTAGTGCAGAATTTCGCAACCATCCGCAAAACATTTTAAGGGATTCAGACAGATGCAATTTTCATTGCCAAGTTTAAGTTCTTAGCTGGCTGGTAGATGTTCTTATTTTAAGCATTTTACAGCAAAAATACTGGTTGGGATTATTTCCATAGCCGTCCAGTTGGTTAATCCATTATCAAAAAATATAAACCGTTATCATCACTAACATGATCATTACAAACCATCATTATATCAGACGTAGTATTTGACCAATTGTATATTGCTCACTGATCAATCATAATCCATTTTTACTGGTTCATGAGCCATTACTAAGCATTATCAATCATTATTATCCATTTTGAAACAACACAACATTATCAACTGTATATAATGGTTGATAATATTGTATAAAAACATTACATATAAATATTCCCATCCATTTTTTAGGGCTCAAAGCCCGCTTCCGCGTCCTGTCTCGGTTCGGGGCGCCTTCCTCGCCTTCGCTTCGCGACATGCGCGACATGTGCGGCGCTGCGGACAGGCGCGCAGCTTCGGCATCTCGGCGCAGCGTCGAGGTTATCTGGAAAAGTCCCGAAGGAAATGGTGTTTTTAGTATGTTTTAAGAGTGAACATCATAGGAATATATGGCAAAATACATCAAACTACACTATAAATGATGGTTTTGATAAGAACTTCGGAGGAAAACATGGGAAATTATGAGCAAAAAGCACTATAAATGATGGTTCTAATGGGAACTTCAGAGGAACATATATGGGAACACCTCTTAAGGGAAAAACAACTATAAATGGAGGTGTTAATTTCTATATCTGGAAAAGTCATACTGCCCAAACTCGAGAAACTGATTGCATAATGATTCAACTAAACAACCTCTTTTGAGTTGGCGAATCTTTAATTTGCTGAAAGGCATGTAGTTCTAGCCCATGGTCAATGTTTGATAATCAACAAACAATTGAGATCTTTTCTGGTTTGCTGGCTATTTCCCATGTATAGCAAAAGACTACAGGATTAGATTCTACCCATCCAGTTGGTTGGGGATAATATTCACATCTTAGACATATCATTGGAAGTTTTGCTTGGGGGTGCATCCCACTTAATAGGTGGATGATAACCATATTATACTCTTCTGGGCAAATGATAACATTTCACTAACCTGCAATGTTGGGCTATTTGGGGACGATTCCCCTTACTAACCATGATTATAGTGAGGTCGTAGTGAGGTCGTTATAATTTATCCAGACTTTTGCTTTCAGCACACAGAAGCAGATCACTTGAGCTGGTGCATCACCACTGAACAGGGATGAAAATTGGAAGCCAATTGAGGGGAAACGGACGTGCAGCCTTATATCGATATATTATATACATGGTCAATCTTAGATACCAGCGAAAAACTAAATTACTCATTTTTTAAGCTGGCTAGTAGGTAAATAAATAGTGGGTTGAAGAGATCAAAAATACATTGCCAACGAATCTCCAAGATATGAATACTTCAATGATCTTGAAACCATACGGCGTGGGAATATCTACACAATATAACCCAACCATATTTATTGGATATACCAGTCCAGGGATGCTGACTGTATTGGCTTCGGTCTTGCGTAAACGCGTTACTAGTTGCCAAACTAACTATGGTAAGTATCTACCAGGAATGGAACAACTAGAATATCATTCACTAGTCTGAAAAGTCGATCATTTGGAGATGATTCCCTTTACTGATTGCAATTTACAGTGACCTCGCGACGTATGTGGTCAAGCCAGCAGTAAACCATCCTGGGCCATCCCCATCACCCCAGAGTAGGATCAGTGGCAGTCCAGATACTTCCGGGGTGAACTAATCCACTAACAGTTGATGTCAACTTATCTATCATATCCCATGATTCGTGGTAAATCCGGCCCCTCCAATATTAAACACCTCCCAACCATGGTTTCATAAGGAATTCACAAGAATTTACAGATGCTTGGCACTGTTCAGTGTTCGGTGTTCAAGGTTAGAGGGATGGTGACCCCAGTGATGTGAACTGAACGTTGGTTTAGATTCACCCCATGAACTATGGTTAAAAATCTACCATAAACATCCATAAACCATAGAATTCTATGGTTATATCTACCATATATCTACCATAAACCAGAGTTAATTCAACCACAAACTCACATCTCAACGGTTCACGCGTGCTATCGAACAGGGGCCCCATCCGTTGTGGCCGCACCGCTTCTGTCTGATGCATTATGTTTATTCTCTTTGTGAACAGCTTTTCCATTACGCTCCTTGGACCTTCTCTGCCCGCACTCCTGTAACCGACATTGAATATGCTGATGACACAGTCCTGATGGCTCGTACCCAGCTCACCCTTCATCGGCTGTTGCAAACTCTTCAGCATTAAGCTTGCAAACGTGGCCTCTTCCTAAATCCGGATATATAGATGTCAACTCCTTCGTCTCCATTCTGCTCTCCCTATTCATTTGTCTCCTTGTGTAGACCCCTGCAGCCCATGCTCCTGCTCTCATTGTTCAGGTACTGCCCCTTTCGGCCCACAGATCCACCAATTAATTCTGCGAAGTACCTTGGGGCATACATATCTGCAAACCGTTCCTCTGATGCTGGTTGCGACTGCAGATATTCCCAGGCGTCCGGAGCCTTCCGCTCCCTCTTTCCCGTCTTTACGAACCCTGCTCTTCAAATCTATTCACAAACTGTTATGGCAATTCTCCTTTATGGTTGTGAGTCAAAGGTTTACACTCCTGCCCAAATCACCAGATTTAACGCCCTCCACTACAAAGTTCTCCGACAAGTCTTTCAAGTTAAAAGCTCCTTCTACCACAGGGTCTTGCAGCCCTCTGACGCGGAATGTTCAAACGCTTTCCTTCTTCAACTTGCTTACGTTCATGCACCTCGTCTCCTGATCCCTAGTCAACGAATCTCAGTTCAACGTCTATACGATACCTAGGCCACATACTCCGCCACTTTGACTCCCTCGAACATAAAAAATCATTCAATACTTCCCACTCTTTGCGTACAATTTCCTCTCCCTTTCGGATCGGCCGCCCCAGAGTGCATTGGCCGGAAATAGTGATGTCTGAAGCCTGTCATCGCTATCTTCAGCTCCACAATGGACATTCTCCCTCCAACCAAGAAGTGCACCGCCCTCTATACGAGATTGCCACAACTGCAAAAGTTCAACGCTACTTTGGCCCTTCCTTGATTGACTGGCAAAATACCACTACCATTTGGAACGCATTGTTGCCCGTGGCATCGAATGGCTATGATTGGGATCAACTTGTTTCCCCGGAAATGGGAGAGTTCACTCGAACACTGCTGACTGCTGACGTGTAGTCCTCGAGGCCTGTGCTATGGACTGAATTTCGCTTGACAAAAAAACAATTTTCTTGGTACTCCATGTTCAGAACCCGTGTCAATAATAATTCGTAATTAAAAAACAAAAAAAGTATCTATACATACACATATTGAGAGTATAAATATGAGTATAATATATATATATATACATACTATAAATTTGCATATATATATATATATACATATCATGTGAGCGAAAATAAATAAGTTATAATAACTCGCCAACATGAAATAGGAACAGGATCCTTTGTGTGTTCTCTTTCCTGCAAATGTACGTTGTGACGTCGGTCAGTGCGGCCGCAACGGGTCTATCATCAAAGTGCTTCTTTGTGTGTATATATATATAATCTATATATTATGTCTGTGTAAATGTTATATAATATATGTTACATATATGTATTTACATATCTTGCATGCCCATTTACACTGGACATGTCTCAACACATATGCGGACAAAACAACTATTGACTTCTGCATACCCTGTTTTCAGTGCTAAAGTTTATCTATCTATCTCTCTATACTTATATGTACATTAGAATGGCTTTGTACCAACTATGTGTTGGCTGCGCAAGCACATGAATTTCCCTGGTTCAGAACCAATGATTGTTTTTGGCTACATGTCCGACCTTTTGTTGCATTTTCTTGTTGGCGAACGTTCAGAGTTCAGTGTATGAGCATGCCCCCCATTGAATTGCCATGTGGGTGGAGCCCATCTGCTGGAAATCTATATGCCTCTGTTGGCTGAACGACCAGCCCATTATAATGTGAGAATCTACCGAACACCAGTGTGACACCAGGCATTCCATTTAGCGTGTTAGGTGCTTCTGGCGCAGTTGTGAAATACCCGCAACATGGTTTGCTCAACAATCCACCGCTTAAAAATTGTCCCAAGTGGACACCTCCAATTTTGACGTGTCCGAGCTACCTAGTAGCCATGTTTGATGACACAGGGGGGTAATCATGGAAATTTATTGGTACCCTCCCAAAGCTACTGCCCGCAACATGATCGGGGTTTGGTATAAGCCATGTTTTTTCGGGCCGATGGTGGCTTGATTTGTTGCGAGAGTTTCCTGGGAGGAGGCCCTTAGTTCGTCCATCATACGAGCCATCGTCAAGTTGCATGTGGTTTTTACAGTCGTCCCAGCATCATGGCCGGAATTCCCCAATCCATATCGTACAGGATGGGGCCCCCGAGTTTTGTGAACGTTGGTATTGTTTGTTGGTTTATAAGCATTGAGCATATTATTGACAAATACAACATACATGTCCTACAGGATGGGCCCCCCCAGTTATAGGTTGGTTTATAAAACCGAATGAATACCATAGTTATAGTTAATTGTACCATAAACCATAGAATTCAGCCACTTATAAATCAACTGAACACTGTCTGAAGGGGGCCACATCCTGTACAGCAACATCCTTATGGAGGATCATTCCATTCTGGCCATAGTCAACTCATGCGACACTTGTTTTTCCAGCACTGGGCACAGGATGCCCCCGTTCGATAGCGTTCGGTTCGGATATAAGATGATATTTTTGTGGCTGAATTAACTCTGGTTTATGCTAGAGGTTTATGGGGTGAAATTAAAACAACAAACATAACTGCGGGCACCATCCTGCTGGTTCAATGGTTCACTGAATTTCACCAACTTTTCACCATAGGGGTCCGGCCCGCCGTGCCTTCCTCAGCATAGGACTTTCGGCTCAGAGATCGGCGGTTCAGATCAACTTGGCAAATCGCGGAGATTCGGCGGAGACCCCTGGAAGGTGGGCTGTTAAAACAATAACAAGGCGTCACCGAAATCATCATAAATGGATATAAATTGGTGCTATAAACCATCAAACATGGGGTTGTTTATTTTTCTGCTGGCCACATTATTACGTTAAAAATCACCCGAACATTCTTGAGGTAGTGGTTTTCATCAGCCCACGCCACTGTGAGTTGGTTGATCAAGCCCCTGAATATTACATATAGTGATGAATATTGTAGTTCCATTAAATTCTCACTATAGTCCAACTTATGGTTTACAACTCCAATAACTATACTGGTTGGTGGTATACCTACCCCTCTGAAACGCATTAGCCAGTTGGGATGATTATTCCCAATATATGGAAAAATAAAAAATGTTCCAAACCACCAACCAGCTATAGTTTATGGTACTTGTAACTATACTGTAGTTATATAATGTTATATAATGGGCGCTAAACCAACATTCATATCACTGTGAGGCCCCCGTACCACCCCGCCAAGATGCTTTCCTCTTCTCGGTTGGACTTTCGAGTGACCACACTGCGTCGAGCGTCTCCTGTCACAGGATCTAATGATAAAGACAGTACTGTTTGTAAAGTAGTGTTTAAGTCATGTTAGTACTGTGTTCATGGAATTTCCCGCCAAATTTCATCCAAATTCCAGTGATATGTCTCTGAATCTGATTTTTTAGCGATCATACACATAAACCACACGAATATGATGCCATCAATAGCACCATATAGCACCCAGGGGTGTACCCCGACCACCAGATGTCATGGAGATTCAGGTAGTAGGCCCTGGCACCACGTGTAGCCCCTAAGACACCTCTCGAAAAATGCTATTCGATAAAACCCTGGTACAAGTAGCTGGTTAATGGATGAAAATGGATGGTTTATATTCCCCAAATATGCGAATAATAGCTCTTGGAAAGCCTTGACACATTCCCTTTTTTCCCTAAATGCTGAGCATTTTTTCAGGACCCGGGATTCATTGTCGCAATTCCTCTTGACACATCAGATCCCGGCGCTGGCGGAGCCACCGTCATCATCACGACCCAGATCATAGGACGCGCGGGCTGCCACGGAACGTCGCAGATCGCCTCTGTTGACAACTTCCGGGATAGATCATGGGGAATCCATCAAGAATAGAGAAAGATGCCCCCACTAAATGATGTGCGTGTGTTCAAAAGAAACATCCAACTAGATTCGACAGAGTAGCACCATACATCCAAAAATTGCCGTTTGTTTTCCTACAACAACCCAAAATAAAGATCACACTCATCAACGGGGGCCCTTCCATAGGTGACCAACAAACACGTCGGCACGTTTGCTCAGAGCTAATTAATCTATTAATCTCAACATATATCTTAACCATCAACTATTAGGAAGACGTAGCTGACATAGGCTAAACATTTCATTGCCAATCTTAGATACCCTACAAAATAACAATTGATACCACACAGCGGGCGGCGATCGATCCGAGCTCTCACATCCCTGGCCATGTTGGCGGGAAAATGGTGCCTGAAACTGACTGCAAATGAATTATGCAACGAACAAAAACACTGTACATGCGAATTCATTGTACCTTCGGCGCCTGTATATCCTCTTGTACTCCAAAAAGCGGTCTCTAGCAGAGAGTTCGGATTGGAGATCAATGGCGATTGTTGGATCCCCCTCAATGTCAGGAAGCACCAACCTAAGTCTTCTTTTGTTCACCTTTTCGGATATGTAGCTAAACACTGAGGAGGTTGTCAATGCCTGTTGTTGCATCACTGGACGAATGGAAATTCCTCCGATTTGCCCCAAGAAGCCAAAGATTAAAGGATTAGTTTCTACCCGTCTAAGATTGACCTAGATATACTGTACTAAAGTCTATGGTCCTCTGGTCCCATCGTCCCCAAAAAACGCTGGATGGTTGCGGAATCCTAGTGGATCGATGGTTTATCATGGCAAACATACCATGACTTTATAGGCTTTCAAGCATCCTTAGAGTGGTGAAACACCTTTATCCCATGATTTATAAAGTTTCAACCATGCTTAGGGTGGTGTTTCAACCATTTTCAACCTTTATCCCAATGATTTATAAAGTTTCAGCCATCCTTTTGGTGGTGATTTCGCCACCATCCACAGTTTGAGTTTCCCAGTTCAACAGTTGACACCTGAGTCTTCGATCCCAACGAGGGGATGGAGAAATTCCGGCAGATAAACTCTGGAAATTTAGCCTCGGGTAAGCTAACATAATTAAGAAGCTATCATATATGCCAGAAATTATCCAGTATATACACATATATAGATCCCATAATATACCTATTATTCCACTATATCCTCCCATTAATCTTCATTAATCTTGATTAATCACCATTAATCACTATCTGATTGGTTGTTTTAACAATCTTGCAAAATCTGAGTTCGTCAATGGGAAGGATGACATCCCATATATGATGGAAAATAATAGCCATGTTCCAGACCACCAACCAGATAACTATTGAAAATCACCATTTTTAATGGGTAAATATAAATGAACTAAATTGCTATCTTGAATAGCTATGTTAAATTACCAGAGGGTAACATGGCTGTACAGAAAATCACCATTTTCAGGTAAATTACTTTACTTCGTGTGATCCCCACCATGACATTTATCGATTTGTTACTGGCAAATCTTCTGGCATTGTATCTGACATATCTTCTGGCATTCGATCTGGCATATCTTCTGGCATTCTACCTGGCATATCTTCTGGCATTCTACCTGGCATATCTTCTGGCATTCTATCTGGCATATCTTCTGGCATATCTTCTGACATCCTATCTGGCATTCTATCTGGCAAATCTTGTGGCATTCTATCTGGCAAACATTCTGGCATATCTTCTGGCATATGTTCTGGCATTCTATCTGACATTTTATCTGGCATTCTATCTGGCATACCTTCTGGCATTCTATCTGGCATATCTTCTAACATTCTATCTGGCATATCTTCTGGCATATCATCTGGCAAATCTTATGGCATT
>Ga0126342_10018192_pt1 | contig 12066 bp, 12 predicted proteins | sample Cyp1metagenome_FD_92528 | JGI IMG/M metagenome (GOLD analysis project Ga0126342, IMG submission 92528) | Coral microbial communities from Lord Howe Island, Old Settlement Bay, Australia - Cyphastrea 1 metagenome | ecosystem: Host-associated > Invertebrates > Cnidaria > Coral ... | reverse complement strand
TAAATCTGGGCAGGACGCTCAATTAGCAAGGCTGAAGAGGCTGCAGAGTCCAAGGAACGCTCAAGTTGGAGCCAACCCCCCAGAAGGGGGGTCGGCGGCACCCGGGCGCTAGCCCATTCTATATGTCAGAGTCAGAATAGTCCTTTTGGAGGGATGGCGGGCGCGAAGTATTGACTCCCATCCATGAATGTCACGCACGTGCTTTGACAGCTCAAGTGACTGGGCTGGGTCGGCCTAGCAGTCATTGCAAGCCAGTAACATATTGGGGACAGCTGTTGAACAGCCCGGAGTCCTGGCCTCATTCGCCCCTTCATGTCCTCTGCAAAGGCCAAGCCTAAAGTGATGCCGTCATGAACAGAGTCTGGCTGGTCCCCTCGTCTGAGTCGAGGACAGGCACCGTCATCTTGCAAGCGCTCGGCAATCTTCCAGTCACCATACCTGAGAGCTAGACTCGGCGACACATCCAAATGACCCGAAAAGTTGTAAACAAAAGGCAATAAGTTCAAGACTGTTGGCTCCAGAACATGAAGAGATTTGGCTGGCCCTTTTTCTCAAAAGCCTCAGGTTGGCCATGCTTTCCGTATCTTTCCACACCTTCCCATTCTTTGTCAGTATGCCCTGCCATCTTCAGAACAGATTTGAGTTTCACACTGCACGGCCGTTGAAGGGTTTCTCCAACCTTGTTGCTTCTAGAACACAGGGAAGACCACGTACATCTCAACGGTTCATAGTGCAGAAATACAAAGGTAGAGGTATGTAGAGGTGACTTGAAATGTAATCGTTCTCATTTGTATGAATACACGAACATGCAACCTACTGTCCCAACCACAGCAAGGTCCCACTTTTTCACGCTGTATCGTCTATGTTTGTAGAGACCCCTTGTGCTCTATGTCAGATCATCTCATTCTCACCTTTGCATTTCTCCCATTGCCGCTTTTCCCAACAATGCGCACGCTCTATGTCTCTGATTTCTGTGGCAACTGCGTTGCACGCATTTACATTCCTAATGCTCTCACAGAATCAAAATATCAGAAATATTTGTAAAACACATATCTCATGTATTCATGTCTCATGTCAACTATTCAAATGCTCTCCGAAAAAGGCGTAGAGTGCACCATCAAGCATTGCTTCCGTGATCCGGATCTTCACACCCGGATACCGCTGGTCTGGTGGATGCACAAAGGTTCCTTTGCGAATCTCGGTGTCTGGCGGCCACGGTGAAAATCCCATTGGACCTGAGATGCTTTTGGATCCAAATTCTCCCAAAAAATTCTCCCAAAAAATCGCACAGCTGGGACTGAAAAACTTGAGATATAGGGCCGGTTCCATTGGAGTCTTGGATGGCTAGGATTCCTCCATGAAAACTTTCAGATACTTTCAGTAGCCTGTTCAAGGCAACCATGGAACATGATTCCAAAGTTTCGTTGTGCTTCAGGAAATGCATGACGTTCTCCCGTCTTTGAGGTATCTGAGCTCCAAGTTTCGACTCAGCTCCATCTGCTGCGCCTGCCTTCTCTGCCTGCTATGGCTATGGCAGGTGTCTCTGGTTTCCCGGTATCTTCGGAGCCGGGTAGAGACCATCTGGTGGTGCCACTCTGCATGTGGTAGTAGTAAACCAAGCCTTCGGAATTTCGGAAGGCACGCCATCCTTCAGGTAACTCCGCCACAACCTCACGAGCTTTGCCGACCTTTTGCGTGCCTCTGGGATTCTGTTTGTGCACAAACTCCTCTGTCCGGACAGAATCTTCGCCATTCTCCTTGCCGGACTTAACAAAAAATGCAGTTGCAGCTGCCCAAAAAAATGAGACAATGACACTATGTTCTGTCAGTTCCGATCATTGGAATAATCGTAGGAATCTGCACTTTACCCCAAATTCTCCTCCACTGTGCTTCCTTCCATGGAGAAGTTGCTCCCTCGCACTAGAACACCGTGCCTCTTATTCTGACAGACTCTGCTCTGGCGAAGTACCACCACAAAGCGAGGGTCGCCTGTGTTGCAGTTGCGCAGCCGCTTTGTTTGGCCCGGCGGCCCAGGGTTCCGATTTATGTTTTGTGCACCCTTGAATTCTACCACTTTGTGTAGAGACCCCATAATCTTAGTGCTTGTATGGAGTGAAGTGACCCTACCGAAAAAAAACATTTCAATTTTGGACTCAACGGCATTTTTTGCGCCAAATTTTGCCTTGAAGCCCTGCCTAAATAGAGACCATCATAACCGTTTCGTTGGATGACAGACTCCTCAACTGTCACTGACCCTTTGCTTGAGGAGTCACCTTTCAGCAAGTGCAACCCGAAGCCATCAAACTTGCAGTCATGGATGCAACAACCCTTGATCTGGACATGCCCAGAGCAGCCTTCCAAGACCAGCCCGGCGGAATGGTCATTGCTGATGTCACAATCCTGGATCAAAATATCACCCACCACGCCCTTCAGATCTACAGCACCTGCACCGGCCGCACCTGCGGACACCTCGATACGAAAGTTCTTAATCTCAGCACCCGTGGCACATTCCCGGAAAACCACTTGGCCACGAATCACAGCTTTCTCCGCAGATTTGCAGATCAGTTTTACCAAGGGTTTGGATACCACCACCAAACCATCATATGTACCGGCAGCGACTTCAATCACTCCACCTGCAGCTGAAAGTCTATCCACTGCAGCTGCAATGGTAGAAACATCCTCCGGCACTCGAAGGGACACTGCATCACTGTGCGCCCAGTTCGCCGAAACCACCGATCGACTTCGCTTTTGACCAGGCTGCAAAGAACTAATCCCCAGCTGTTCGTTGTATTTTTGTCGCTTTTGGACATCCGCAAGCACCTCGTAGGCAGCCTGAACAAGCTGAAACTGCTGCGTCGCGACTCGGACAGAGATTTGATCCGTGGGATCCGCCACCTGTCAGGGGACTTGAAAGATCATCAAAACTCGCCAAACTCGCAGGATCATCTCACATTAAACTCTATTCGGCAAACGAATTGAGATCTTTATGTGGAATTGGACCAAAGCCCCAGTCATTGTGGAAATATTGTTCGCTATTTGGATGTCGATGTGCGATTTGGATGCGTGGTCGTTCCTAAAGCTCTGGAAGCAACATGAAGCAACTATACTCAGTAGATCTCAGGAGTATACCCTTGTACAGTCCATTTTGCCTGCCCAATCCTTCCCCGTGGAACTTTTGCTTGCCAATCTGCCAAGAGTTTTCACTTGGAAAGAACCAAACAGGTTCAAACAAACTCCTAAGTTCTAAACATTTCTAGATCAATTTCAAAGACAGGAAAAGTTGTTGCTCTTGGAGATGTGCTTTACAATGGAAGATGTTGTTCCCCGCCTGTCAGGTGATGTTTGTTGGGTTTTATGTCAGCTGTCCCGTCGCCTTCTTCTCCTCCTCCTCTGCCTCCTCCGCCAGACCTCAACTGCAAGCGCTAGATCGCAGTGTTCCCCGCCGGGCCCGAACAGCAAGCCCAGGATCAAAGCGTTCCCGCCGGGCCCGAACCGCAAGCTCAGGGTCAGAGCGTTCCCCGCCGGGACCTCAACTGCAAGCGCTAGATTGCAGCGTTCCCCGCCAGACCCGAACAGCAAGCTCACGATCAGAGTGTTCCCCGCCGAACCTCAACTGCAAGCGCTAGATCACAGTGTTCCCCGCCGGACCCAAACAGCAAGCCCCGCATCAGAGTGGTGTCTGCCGGACCTCAACTGCAAGCGCTATAGATCCCAGCGTTCCCCGCCGGACCCGAACAGCAAGCTCAAGATCAGAGTGTGCCCCGCCGGACCTGACTTGCAAGCGCTAGATCGCAGGATCAGAGTCTTTTTTGCTGGACCTCAACTGCAAGCGTTAGATCGCAGTGTTCCCGGCCGGACCCGAACAGCAAGCCCCGGATCAGAGTGGTCCCTGCCGGACCTCAACCGCAAAGAATCTCCGAAGATATGCCAGATAGAATGCCAGGAAGAATGTCAGAAAATATGCCAAATAGAATGCCAGAAAGAATGTCAGAATATATGCCAGAAGGTATGCCAAAATAGATGCCAGGTAGAATGCCAGAAAGGATGTCAGAGTATATGCCTGAAAGAATGACTTCCAGATGGTATGTCAGAAACTATGTCAGAATAATGGATCAGGGTGGGGATCACTCGAAGAAAGTAATTTGAGTTTGTTTTTCTACATTTAAGCCATGGCGAAACAAATGTGACACTGGTCATCCATCCCACATCTTTCTCCAGGAGCCAAAAGTAGGGAGCGTTTTCAGCGCTGAACAGTTTGCAAAATATGAAAATGGTTGCTGATTTGAGCTCTGCTGTTCACAATTGCTTACACATGACATAACTCCCCTCTTGTCCTAAAATTCTGTGTTCTTTTTACTCCACACCACTCCAAACAAAACCCTGGACGGGCGAATCGGGCAGAGTTACCTCTAAGAGTCCCTCCCCTCTGTGGTGTGTGCTGTGGGTCCCCCAATACAAGACTCTTCAGCTTGATGTGTGCTGATGCTGCTCCCATGTCACTAAAATCTGTCGTTGCCCTCATAAACTAGTTCCATTGCACCTATCTTAGCGATGCGAAATGTGTAAGCGGTTTCCGTCAAGAATACACTGAAATCAACCTTCCAGTATTGATCTGTCCATCTAAAACGGCCAATTGTTTGCTGAGTACAAGTCCCACAGTAGCAGGGGCAGTTGCACCATGGTCCCTTGTATTACTCGTGCTCCTATCTGACGCATCGCATTCCAAAAAGGAAAACCAGAAATAGACTAACCAACAAGTAGGGGATGGAATGGCACTTTGTTTTAGGGAATATCCAAAGAGGCCAGAAAACAAATGAAAGGAAATAGAAGACACATGGAACCAAAAGGCTGGAACATGGCAAGACAAAATTAAGGATCTCAACCTTTGCAAGTCCTGTCAGTAAACCTTGCCATCATCTGCAGCTGCCCGAAAAAATGCAATTGTTGGGGGGTTGTCCGGGGTGGTCATGGTTCAGTTCTCAATTAGAAACCTGGAAACCACACTTTGCAAAACTCGGAAACAACAACCGTTTGGGTAGACTTTGTTGAACACATTTTTTGGTTTAGGTAGTTTGTTTTCACCGTGGACTTGCTTGAGGAACACCTGGCCTTGTCTGGATGCCATTTTAACGCTAAGAATCGATGTGCCTTTCGTATCTCTTCTACGGAAGCTTCGTGGGCCACGCCCAGCACTGCATAGTGGCTTCCAGCTTCAGACATGCCATCCATTGCCATGAAACTGGTCAAAGATCGTGAAGATCTTGGAGGCTAAATTTTGATCATCAATCTAAACTTGAGACGACACATTTTCGGGTCTTTCTGATAAAGCAGCGATCAAGCAAGTGCATCACTGCATCGCCAACAAGAACAAATAGTTAAATAGTGGAAAATTCCAAGATTCTCCAATGTGTTTCCCAAGGCCCAGGCTTCGAGTAGGAGCCACCAATGGCAGCCCACTGCCTTAATCATTGCGATCATCTCTAAAAGTCTTTGCGGTTTCAGCAGCGTTGGCTTGAGAAACAATGCTTGTCTCTGCAAGGCTCCAGCATATTACGGCCTGCAATTTCTACCTCACAAACAAATTCAGTTGCAGCACCACCTCCATGATCAAATAAATCAAATTAATCAAATGATCACACTGCAATTCATGTTTTCTAAGTTTGGCGCCCACATCTCTTCTGGCACTTCTTCGCCTTACTTGAGGAGAATGACGAAACACAAATCACAATGCATATTGGGACCATGGAAACAAACATGCGGTTAATCAGCAAGTCGCCAGCTAGCTTCATCATTACTGTTCTCGAGGTCCATGATTCGTAGCAAACCCTGTTCTGGTACCATCAACTACCATCACGCTCGCATCTTTCACCATGGACCATTTATGACCATTTACATAGTTTGAATGAGATGAGTGAGTCTCAGCAGCTGACTCTTGTTTCCAGGGCCAGGGTTTGGAGGCTCCTGCGCTTGATCCTGCGGAGTCCCCCAGTCCAGAATCATCTTATACGCGTCCTGCCATCAATGCCATCTATGGTTAATCATCATCACTCCATAGGAGACCGGCCTTCTTGTTGAACCGCTGACGTTTTTTCCGGCGACGGCCACGGGGCTGAATCCACTCCTCACTTTGTCCGGGCAAGGGTGCCCCAGCATGCCGCCAAATGCAACAATACGAACAGCCACACTCGTAGCTGCACCAGTAGCATCGCTCATCTCACCACTTCGAAGCAGCAACGGTCCTCTTCTTCATCACTGCTGGATTCCCACATGGTATACCTTGAAAGTCAGAAGATGCGGCGACGAGCCCACGGGTTGTGGAAACCAAGTTAAATGAAGCATTCCAACCCCCGCCCTTTCGACTGAGCTCAGAGCTTCGCAGCCTTCTGGTATGCCCTCCCCCGGGGATTTCGCTGTCCTGCAAAGAGCAGCTGGGACTCTTGTGTTCTCTTTATTGGAGCACAGCTGGCTTGCAACCATACTCCATCATTGGATGCCTCCCTGCTGTTCATCTGTGAAGCGCAAGCACAAGCAACTTCTTTGCCGCAGCATCCTCGTAAGTCTTCTGCTTGAAATTCCTAAGTGTGTTCTTCCTCCAACTTGGACACGTGACATCTATAAGGACTCCACTTCATCCCACGCTTCCGCAAACTCCTCCCAACTGGGTCGACCTCACTCCAACTATTTGAAGTGACTGCGCTGTGTGGTCGGCTTGTGGCCGTTTGGATGGCTATCAAACGCTTCTTCAATCATCTGAAATCATTCCCAAGATTTCTGAAGTCTAGTCATGTCAAGTGCAAGTGATTGCTCATGTCGCATTGCTTCACAGCATCTGCCAGATTCTGCCGCTCAGATTAATTTTTGACATCTGCGATCAGGTTATATGGCAGAACTGCCGTACCATCTGGCCCTAATAAAGATTTATAGTTATAATTATGATCTGCAGGAAAGCAGAGCCGTCTCTAAAATTTACTTGTTTTTCCATGGGTGAAATCAGGCCGTGTGGTGAAACTGTGTCGGTGAAGATCTTGGTCCGGTTTCCAGATCACATCCATCGATCGCACTCTGCCAGGAACTCCTCCATCTCTGCACCGTCTACCCGGGCATGGCTGCATTTCCACCTGTCCTTTCCTGTTTTCCTCCACCATTTGCACGAGACGCACATGGAAGGTATGGCCTCGCCGATCGCTCATGACCAGACCATTGTCTGGATGCATGGGCCCGTGGGCCCGTGGATGGGCCGGTGTGCCCGTGATCTTCCCGAATGCGTAGCATTCTCGCTTAGGACGGCGGCCAAGTTTGAACCAACTCTGAACCCAGCCTGACCGTGTCTGAACCCTGAGCCCTGTCAACCGACAAGTCTTGCAATGCTAGGGGGGTCAAGGGCAAGACCTGCGCAAAAGGGTCTGTGCTTAAAGTTTCTGTAAAAGCTGCTGTGCAAAGGGTTTCTCTGTGTAAGAGTTTCTGTGCGTAAAGGCGTTTGTGTGCAAAAGCATCAGTGTCTAAACGCACCTGTGTGTAAAAGGGTTGTCTGCGTGTAAAGGTTTCTCTGCGTAATGGTTTCTGCGTAAAAACTTCAGTGTGTAAAAGCGTCTGTGTGTAAAAGCGTTTGTGTAAAAGCTGCTCTGTGAAAAAATGCTCGGTGTAAAAGCTGCTCTGTGTAAAAGTCTGTGTGCAAAAACTGCTCTGTGCAAACGCTGCTCTATGTAAAAGCGTTTGTGTGTATAGGTTTCTCTGTGTCAAGGCGTCTGTGTGTAAAAGCGTAGTTACATAAAAGCATCTAAGTGTAAAAGCTGCTCTGTTTAAAGCTTCTGTGTGTAGAAGCTGGTCTGTGTAAAGGTTTCCGTCTAAAAGCGTCTGTGTGTGTGTAATAGTTGGTCTGAGTTAAAGCTACTCTGTGTAAAGGTTTCTCTGTGTAAAAGCTCCCGCATGCAAAAGCTTCGTGTGTAAAGGCATCTCCGTGCAAAGGTGTCTGTGTGTGTGAAAGCTTTGGTGTCTAAAGGCGTCCGTATGCAAAAGCGTCTGTGTGTAAGAGCTGCTCTGTGTAAAAAGTTGCTTTGTATAGATGGCCTCTCTGTATCAAATCTAATCTACGATCGTCTACTCCCAGTCCAACCTATTGTTTGCGAATCCACTCTCATCTAATGTCATTTGATCCTTTGTATTCTACTCAAAGACATCAAGCTAATCCACTCTATCTAATCTACTCTTTCTATTCTATCTAATCTATCCATCTACCCATCTATCCGGGTATCCATCTATTCGTCTAACAATCTGTGGATCTATCGATCTATGGATCTAGCCATCTAGTGATCTATCGATCTATTAGCATACAGATCTATCTTCCTACCTACCTACCTACCTACCTACCTACCTTTCTAAGCTAAACTAAGCTAAACTAAGCTAAACTAAGCTAAGCGGAGCTGAGCTTTGATTGTCTTATTGTATCTTATCGTATTTTTGTATTTGATCTAACCGATCTAATCTATCTCGTCTATCTAGTCTATCTCATGTATCTAACCTACCTGATCTGCCTGATCTATCTGATCTAATCTAATCTAATCAGATCTGAACCTAATCGGTCTAACCTATCTAAACTAAATCAAATCTCATCTAACCTAATCTAATTTCATCTCATCTAATCAAATCTAATCTATCTAATTTATCTAGTCTATCTAATCCAGGCCATCAAATCCATCGAATCTGTCAAATCGATCTAACCGATCCAACCTATCTAATCGATCTAATCTGATCATCTATTCTAATCTATCAATAAATCAATCAATCAATCTGTCTATCTATCTACCAAATCAATCAACAAGCCCATCATTCAAGCAGCCAACCAATCAACCAAACAATCGATGCGTCTACCTTTCTAGCTATCTATCTGGCACGAGTTCTTGGCACAAGTTTTTAACGAACAGCTTGGTAGAACAACGTGAACCCCTGAGCTCGTGGGTCGGTGGGCCCGTGGGCCGTGAACGGGCCCCGTGGATGGGGCCGATACGAAGATCATGGGCTTCACCCCCTTGGGGGCCTTCTCTTTCTTGGCTTTCTTGTTCTGGGATTTCCTCTTCTGGCCAAAGAGTCTCTGGAATGGATCACGAACCTCAACTCTTTGTCCGTCAGCAGCTCAGCCTGATGTACACACTTCAGGCAGGCCGCAGCGAGCACAATCTTGCAGCCACTTTTACGCGGCATGGCTGCGGACCAATTGAAATTTGCGGAAGTTTCTGATATTATCCAATCCGGACTTGGACCAATAAATGCAGTCCGCGAAACCTTCATCTGTTTGAAACCGGCGACTGCTTTGCCCCCGAACGCTTCGAGAAAGCCTCATGGTTCTGCTTCCTGCGGGGGCCTGAGCCAACGCAGATCTTTCAACCACATAGTTCTTCAAGTCATCATACCACGCATCAAACTTCAAACGATCCATCATAATCCAGTATACGAGCTCCACTCTCGGCACTTGCCCTTCCTATAAACTACTGAGCAGTCACTTGCAAGACCACTATCCAGAGCTCCCAACGCATCCGCTCGGTAAAATCATCGAAGTGAAACGGGTAGTAGTCATCCTTCCACAGCACTCCAATCTCCCAAACAACTTTCGAACAATGGCATCTTGGCCGACCCGCTTCCCTCTTACACCGTGTCCTGGTAATCGTCAAAGCCACCCTGAGAGCGCCTTGGCAGTTCCAAAGGAGCCCAAGCCTTCGAAGACTTTTGGATGAAACAAGTCAACAAGGGAACTGCAAGGCCGAGACCACCAAGCTTCACGAGAAGACGTGGAGCCTCCCGAGGTGAACGTCTTTTGACCTGTCAGAGAAGCGAAATGACTAACGTCTTTTGACCGTTCAGACTGAGAAGGAAAAAACAATAGAATTCTATGATGAACAAATCGCCTGAGCCCCAGCCGCTGTGCTTATTCTTCGTGCCAGTTCACCCAAACATCAACTCAACCATCTCATCCATTTCGAAGGACGAATTAGGACCAGTTGTAGTATCACTTCATTCTACTTAGCTGGATAAAGCCGATGTTCTCTGTGCCAGGTCGTCTCTGTCACCGCCTGTGACTCCCTTCGCTGCATCGTATTCTTTTCGTTTTTGCGTTAAAGCTTCGTAGCCTGGTCAAAAAGAGCGAACTCCCTAGCCCCTACCGCCAAAAGACTGCACAAAGGTAACCTGACTGAAGTCCCTTTGACGAGTCTAGGTGCTGCACACAGGTTCAACTGCACCATATCTCCGCTACCTGCACAGGAAAAGGGTGTGCGAAAGCGGAATTAAAAAAGGAACCTGAGAAGGGGGGAAACGAAAACCAGCATCCCACCTACCCCTATTTTCCCCAAAAGATTTTTTGCCCACAGACTTTTCACCCAGATACTTTTCACCCACTGACTTTTCACCCGGAGTCTTTCACCCATACTTCTCACCCATATACTTTTCACCCACAGACGCTTCAACCATACACTTCTCGCCCACAGACTTTTCCCCCATAGAAGTTTCAGCCACTGACTTTTCACCCACATACTTTTGACCCAGAGACTCTTCACCCAGAGATTCTTCTTGCACAGACTTTTCACCCACAGGCTTTTCACCCACAGACTTTTCATCCACAGGTTTTTCACCTATATACTTTTCACCCAAGGCTGTTCAACCATATATTTTTCACCCAAAGGTTTTCACCCATACACTTTTCGCACACAAACTTTTCACCCACAGACTTTTCACCCACAGACTTTGCACCCTCAAACTTTCACATATATATATATATTTCGAGTTTTCAACCGTATAATTTTCACCCAGGGGTTTTCACCAATACATTTTTTGCCCACATTTTTTTCACCCGCGCTCTTTTCACCCACAGACTTCGCACCCTCAGACTTTTCACCCGTACCCATTTCACCTGTATACTTTTGACCCACGGGTTTTTCACCCACACACTTTTCACCCACGGACTTTTCACCCAGAGGCTCTTCACCAATGTACTTTTTACCCTCAGATTGTTCCCCCCATATACTTTTCACCAACAGACTTTTCACCCATATACTTTTCACCCAACGACTTTTCACCCACGGTCTTTCACCCACAGACTGTTCAACCATATACACTTCACCCCCAGATTTTCCACCCAGAGACTCTTCAACAATATAACTTTTACCCTCAGATTTTGCCCCCATATACTTTTCTTTGTCCATGTACTTTTTCATCCATACACTTTTCGCCCAGAAACTTTTCACCCACAGACTTTTCACCCATAGACATTTCACCCACAGACTTTTCACCCGCAGACTTTTCACCCGCAGACTTTCACCCATACACTTTTCGCCCACAGACTTTTCACCCACCGTCTTTCACCCATATACTTTTCACGCCCAAGGCTGTTCAACCATATACTTGTCACCCAGAGACTTTCACCCATACACTTTTCGCACACAGACTTATCACCCACAGACTTTTCACCCACAGACTTTGCACCCATACCCGTTTCACCCATATACTTGTGACCGACGGACTTTCACCCGCGCACTTTTCACCCACACACTTTTCGCCCAGAGACTCTTCACCCACAAACTTTTTCACGCTCAGCCTTGTCACATTTTTCACCCACAGACTTTTCACCCATACACGTTGCACCCATATTTTTCACCCAGGGACTCTTCATCCAGAGACTCTTCTTCCACAGGCTTTTCCCCCACAGACTTTTCACCCACAGACTTTTCACCCGCAAACTTTTCGCCCTCAGACTTTCAGGGATCCTTACGCTCATATTTTCATATTTTCATCGCCCCTTTCCAAAGTTTCCTCATTTCACATCTTATACCGACAGAAGTTTCTTCTCCATAGCGACTGCGCCTCCATGCACGGACCCTTACCTCTGCCCTTCTCACCTCATATTTTCGTCACCCCTTTCCAAAGCTTCCTAATTTCACAAAAAAAAATGCAAAGAGCATTGACGGAGCCGACGCAGCAGTCGCATCTTCTGCTATGTTAACACCCCTTTCCAAAGCTTGCTGATTTCACATCCCGTGCCGACAGAACCCAACAAATACAAGTCGGCCACTACAGTCT
>Ga0126342_10018191_pt1 | contig 12066 bp, 17 predicted proteins | sample Cyp1metagenome_FD_92528 | JGI IMG/M metagenome (GOLD analysis project Ga0126342, IMG submission 92528) | Coral microbial communities from Lord Howe Island, Old Settlement Bay, Australia - Cyphastrea 1 metagenome | ecosystem: Host-associated > Invertebrates > Cnidaria > Coral ... | reverse complement strand
TGGATTGTGATAGATCAGATTTGCGAAACGATGAACTCTGATGAAACGGTTCAGGCTGGTCTTTACGTCCCAGAAGGCCGCAATCTTCCCATTGCCATCGTGGCTTTTCGGGGCACCTGCACCTTGAAGGGTGTGAGGCAGGATCTCTCTGTGGGATCCCCATTCCGAAGGAAGGCAAAACTTGCGACAAGAGAAGCGTGCAGCTATCTCGCCAAGTGTCGTGCCAGGCTTCCCAACCACCACATCTACGTCACCGGACATTCCTTGGGAGGTTTGATTGCGGAAGTCACAGCCTCGTTCATGAATGCAGATGGTGCAGCCTTCAATTCCCCCGGACCCTTGAGCTTACAGCCATGGCGGTGGCTAGTGGGCTCCCATAGGCCCGACTTTGAGGTCCACTTGACCCGTGACGATCCACTGGCCTTCAGCCTCTTCCCGAAGCCTGAATCCGAGAGACATATCGCAGCAGTGGAATGGCATCCCGGTCACGATCATAAGATTTGTGACCCATTTGTGCGACATATTACCAAGATGAAGTACAGACCCAACGGGTTGCCTGTCCCCACTGACCAGCAGATTGTGAACCAGGCCGAAGATTTGGAGTCCTTGTACCCACCTCCGGAGGAGCTGGGGATGGAACTGTGGTTGCAGGGAATACCCCCGGAAGGGATGAAAGTGGTGTTTTCAGGTCTAAGTCTAAGTCATGTAGCCATACCCGATCTCAAGCAGATGTCTAGCTTGCAAAGCCAGTGAGTGCCAGGGGTGATGCTTCTGATTCTCAGTGGCGCGTGAAACAGACACACACACACAGACACGCTTTTTCCATACACCAACGGCCAGGAGATTTCCGAAGTTGAGAGCGAAGACAGCTCAGATGATGATTGCTGCAAATCGTGCACTTGAAGCCTTGGGACCCCGGCGTCCCAAAGTCGTTTCATACCACAACAGCAACGCCAGCATCCAGTGGCTTTGTTCCCAGGCTCGTTCGGGCGGGCTCATCCAACTAGATCTGAGGATCCGCTGGACCGTTTGAACATCCAGCGCCAGTGTAGGGTTGTCTTCTTGCAAGGTCATGGGACGCATCCCCAGCATGAAGAGACAGAATCTTTTTGGAGTGTATACTGCACACACACACACATATATACACACACGCATAAATACATGTTATACACACATGGATCTATATCTATATCTCTATCTCTATTTATCTATCCATCTATCTGAGCAAGAACCAGGAGGATAATTTGTGAAGTGGTAGAGACAACCCCCTTCCAATTCTCACCATGCACAGCCCGCAAAGTGGGAAGCAGCATGGAGTGAAAATGCCAGTTGCGCCTCTGCAAAGACAAGTCAAGCGGACCAGCTGAGGAAGAATGGAGATCTGTTCAAAACATGGGACACCCCAAAAGCAACTACGAGGAGAGACCATTTGTGGATGACAGATGTTACAGTTAGACCTGTTTGAGCTGTCAGCCTCCCCTCCTTGCTGAGGTTCTGTGATCTTGGGCACCCTGAGTATGCTTGGATTTTGCATGGTTTCACGTTGACGCATGTTTAGCTGGTTGAAAAATGTGCTCCTGGATCTTATTGTCCAAAAGAAAGCCACTTGAAACGCCAGTTGCGGTGCTGCCTTCTCTTGGCTGACCCTTGCTTTTAAATGTTTCATGACTTTTCTCTTCCCATTTTGCATGCTTGGGACCCCAAGAGACTTTCTGGAATGAGTGGTTGAATAGTTCATTTCTTATGCCGTGGAAATATTCAACTGGGAGGTTGAAGCGCTGGCCATGGAGTGGAATCTGACGCATGTCCGCTGCTCAGCCTCAGCTGCTCAAGGTCTTCCCCTTTATGCCAAATCCTGCTGAGGAAGCCAAGGGCAGGCTGAATGAGGCACGGAAAATTGGGACATGGGAAGACCCTTTATCTGACTTGTGCTGAAGCAGCCGTTTGCAGCTTGGCCAGGCCATCTATGCCTTTAGTTGTTTTTTCAGATGGCCACTCTCCCAGAGAGGAATTAGTGTTCCATACCTTCCCATCCATCCCATCCATCCCAGCCCCTCACGTGCGGTGGCCAGATGGTGTCGAATAGAGGCACCAAGAAAGGCACAGACCTCAGGGTCTCTGCGGCGACAAGCCTTGTTACTCCAACCAAATCTCATTGCAACGAGAACTTCATCTCTACAAGTATTGAAAATTATAGATTCTCACGGCCATGCTGGTTACATTGCTAGGCGTCTACTAGCTGTTTACCAGCTGGTTAGGACAAAACATGATGAACTGCATATTTGCTGTGCCATAGGTCTTGTATGCTTTTGCCCAGGTCAGGATGTCGTGAGACTGGAAAAAATCCTAGAGCACACCCAGAACAAGTCTGAAACAGCCCTGAGCTCAGAATTTGCAGGCTGAGATGTTTGAGCTTACGCATGAAACTGAGATGAATTGAGGGATCCGATGGGAAAAATGGGAGGGGTGTCTGTAGCCACAGCCCAACCAATTCTCAGATGATCAGACGTTGGCGACTTTTCAGGCGGTAAACCTGGCACAGCAGATTTTAGATGGAAAGTTGGAGGACTTGCCGGACATGGGTGAGGCCCACAAGTCCGGGATTTTTCTACATCAAGAACTGCTGTGCTCTATGACCCCATGATGGATTTAAATGTTCTCTTCTGAATAGTGCATATTGATGCATGTTGAACGTTTCTGGATGTCTGTCCGCAACCATCAAGGTACCACAGAGCAAGGAAATAGACCCGTAACGTCTTTAGGAGGGTGTTTGCAAGATTTTCTGCGCAGCCGCGAACTGTGGCAGGCCGAGGATGTCATGAAGAAATTCAGATTAGATGATGAAGCGAGACGAAAGCTCGCATCGGCCTTGGGATCGGTGAGCTGCAAGTATTTCTCTTGTACCACGGAAGTTTATACGAGAGTTGGGATGTGGAACGGATATGGGGTGTTGAATAACCCTGAACTTGGTTATCTACCGAACCTACCAGTTACACCAATGACGTCAACAACCTTGTCATAAGTTATACCTGCTAGGGATCCCATAGTTGCGTCACACCCACCATCTGTTTGGTTGTGAGGTTCAGATTGTCCTTCAGCGTGCAGATGACAGCTCCCGCGTGCTGGGCAGATTGGAGGCAGGACAAGACATCCTTAACGCGACCTACCAATTTCCATGGATTTGGGGTTCCCCCAATCGATTCGTACTTCTGCGCTGAGTTCTACTGCACATGCATATCCAGATGCTCGGAGCAGTTCACCGTAGCGGCAGCGGGGGTTATAGATGTATAGCCAGCCTCTAACAGCCTCTAAGCCTCTTTTGCTGTGCCTTTCTGCGTGCGCCTCTAGGCCTCTAAGCCTCCAAGCTGCTTTGCATCAATTTTTCATTCCTTGAAGCCTCTAAGCCTCTTAAACTTTGTCGTTCACTAGTTTACTGGGCTAAACCTGGGGTCTGTGGTCCAGGTAGGAGAAAAAACAAAAGGTATTCCCTCTTTTGTTGGGGGTGCCTGTAGTTGCACGGGATGGCCTAGCCGCTATGCCGCGTTGGGTTGTCACAGCAGCTGCTAGTGACTAGCACTGCTAGTGACCTGCCAGTGGCTTCTAAGCAATGGGATGGGCTGACGGAACCTGTCAGCCACAGGTCCACTGACAGCGCTCGTCTAAGTGGAATTGTGGGCACTAAGATGTGGGATCCAATGGTCAGTGGCCAGAGGATTCACTGTAGATTGTTTCACCAGGTCAAGGTAGGCCACTCCCTAGTGGTCTGACGGTGCTGGATGGTTGTTTCATATGAATTCATATTATTCTTTGATCGGTTAGGGATTCTTGAAACTCTGCCTCTTTATTTTTTCTACACCTTCGGCCATGTATTGGAGGTTACCCACAGGGAAAAAAAACAGGGAGATCGGGAGGTCTGTGGTCGGGTTGGGCCCTTGTGGGCCCATCTGTGGTCGCTCAAGGTCTACTTGGAATCCGCGCGGAAACCCTCAGATGCCGCAACTTGGCTGCAGTGAAACAAAACATCCTGCAGCGATTTGAAGAGGGAGTTGAAACGAACCCCCCAAGAAATCAACAAGAATTCCAGAATTGAACCCCCAGCATACATGAAGTAAAGTACATTGAACTGTACATTATTCCATATTATTCCTCCATTTTTTTTGATGTTCACCAGGGTGCGAGTGCCTTGTCGTAGATCCAAACCCTGAATCAACCCAATGCTTTGCAGGTGCGAACCATGTTCGGACGCCTAATGGCTGGAGGGGTCCGGTGCCCCAAGGGTTCTTGACTGAAGGTACCAGGCCATTTGAAGAACTTGTTCAACAAATTGGATGCAACTGGGAAATGTGTGCATATACAGATGTACAGACATGCGCAAGCGTGCATCTTACATGTGTTCGGATTTAAAAGCACCGGTCCCAAACGCCCATGATGTCATTTGGAGGCTGCGAGCTCATGGGTGTTGACTCTTTGATCCACTTGAGGATGTTCCTGAAGAGCACAAGGACAAAGATGAGAAGCCCAAGGATGACGATCGTGATGGGTCCAGAGGTGCCTCTGGTTGCTGAAGCTGAAAGGTGATGAAGCGTGAGATCCCATCCCCCGGTTTGATTTTTGCATTGGAGAAGGGGTTTCGATCTGATGGGGTTGATACGGCAGATCGTCGCCGGGGGCGAGAGCGCGACCGTGACCGCGATCGTGACCGTGGGGATCTTAGGATCAGAGTAGTCTCATTGCTGGGTTCAGCCTGCAGCGCAATTCAAATCCAAATTGTGAAATTGTGATCATTGCCGAATGGCATCAGGTCGTTCCCGGTCTCGTTCACGTTGGAAGTCCCAGTTAGTTCACAAGTCATTGGTTTGACGAGGTGTATAAAATTCAAATCGAGTTGTTGGGAACCTGCAACATTCGTGTTGCTGGGAAGATGGTGGGATTCTTGAAGGCTAGAAAAGAATGAATTGCAGAACTCATGTGGCTGGATGTTGCTGGGAAAATGGGAACCTGACCATTTGTTGTGCACCAGTCTTAACCTATAAATTCTCCCGAGGACGACGCTCACGTTCACGAAGACGCTGAGCCATGGGAAGCCGCGAACAATGGCCAGTTGGGACCCAGTGTTGTAACTGATGGATCTGATGGTGTGTAAGACTGAAACAGCTATGAAGGTAGGACCAGGCAGGAGCCAAGCCGTGGATGTTCAACTGGGGGGTTGGCCGGTACTTGATTTGCAGAGAAGATCCAGCTTCTGCGACAATTCTTGCTGGACATCAATTTGTTTCCTCACAGGGTCACCTGGTCACTGCTCCGGCCGATCTTATGATGTAGCTCTGGGAACACCTGCAGAAGGTCCCCAGTCGAATGCCCTGCCCACTAGTCACTAGTATTCTCAAAGACACCATCAGTCAGAGATCATCAGTTGATTTATGGGCTGGGCCGGATTGCATGTGCTGCAGTAGATAGCTAGAGCAACTAAAAAGTTGGCCCTACCTGCGGCCAGGGCCAGCTTAGCAACTGGCTGAGTGCGGAAAGACCAGTAGCCCCCTGGCTGTTTTGTACATGTATCTCAGGTTTGCGTCGCGCACCAGCACGCACCAGCGTCCGTCCAACATTGAAAAAAGCGGCTTGAACACTCTGCATACCAATTGAATCCAATTGAGTCATTGTGGTACACCAAATCATTCAAATCATGCCACATTTATCGACCCAATTTGACGATCTTCGGGGTAGACCACTTTCAACCTGTGCCTCATGGAAAGCACAAGATTGGTGAAACCAACAACCAACCAGGTCCGCGCATGAGGTCGGCTGTCAAGATTTATCATCGGCCCTTGGAGAAATTCTTGGCAGCTCAAATGCGGTGTAGCTGTAGCTGTGCAAATCGGCAACCAGCAACCCTTAGTCATGTTCAGCCACATGACCTACTCCAAGCCAACACTAGCTCTGTCGAAGATAGGAAGAAAGGACGACGGACCTCAAAACTTGGACAGGAAACTTCAAGATCCCGCAACCCTGCAGCCTTAGCTTCTGCCACTTCGCACCCCTCTAGCTTCTAAACTTTCGCTTCGGGATTTTGCCACCGATTTTCATTTTTGGAAGCTACGGCCATGTTGTCCAACGCAGTTCGTTTCCTGCGTCCGGTGTCTGCCTGCGCAACTTGGATGAAGTTTCTGGCAATTGTTCTGGGCCGGGCTGATTATGGACATATGGGTTTGGAAGCCAGAGATTGTGATTGTCCATGGTACTATATAAATGATACTAAATACCAAATGGTACTAAATGTAGTACTTATTCGATGATGTCAATGAGTCATGGTTCTACCCATCAGATGAAATTTGAGTTGCGAAGTGCGGCTGATGTGACAAACCCAACAGATGGCGAGGCATGGAGAGCAATCCCTGCAGCACAGAGAGGGCAGATGCTGTGTCTTTCAAGGCGCCTTGATGAAAAAAGGTGGCAGACATGCAAAAAAGCTTCAGGTGGTCAGTTTAGTTTCCAAGTTCGGAAATCTTGGATGTGGCTGGCTGGTATGCCACGTGAAAGGATATGAAAGGATATGAAAGGATATGAAAGGATATGAACGGCACAATCTGTTTGTGACGTTTCATGCCACATGGTGGTTTGGCTAAAGACTTATGATCTCCTTGGTCCTGTTGAGAATTGCTATTGCTGGCAGGATTGCGTGCAACATCCTCGTGGAAAAAAATACGAAAACGTACAGATTTCCGGCAGGCGTGGCTTCGCGGAGATACTGCCCGAGGATGACCAAGAGAGAGAGGTTCGTGCCTCCTCCCGGAGTGGAGTGAGGGAGATGGCATGGGTATCCCAAAGTGAGGGACATATGAATTGAATTTTACTGTATTGGTTGCCATACTCCACTGACCAGCTGTGGGAGTTGCAAGTGGTACACAGCAGGGCACAGTTGATTTGTGGCGCTGGGTCCGGCAACAACTTTAGTTCAACCGCAGCCGTTAGCTCAGGGGATTCAAGGGCTGGCTCTGGGGGTATGGAGCCAGGCCTTCTTGCTCTGCAAATGGCAGAAGCTTGCTGAGTTTTTTGGGAAAGTGGGTAGAAGATGAATAACTACCACTTGTACGAAGAGATTGGGCGCGGCAAATATTCCCAAGCTTCTCGGACATAATCAGGGTGATTGGAGATGTCTCTGAATATTGGTAGTTCGTAGTCTTGTAGATAGGTCTGCACCATGATGCTCAATGTTGCTGAGGTGTACAAAGGCAGAAAGAAGTTCACGATCCACTTCGTGGCCGTGAAAAGCACGGAGAAATGCCAAAGGGAGAAAGTCATGACCGAGGTGGAGCTCCTCTCCGGTTTGCGCCACCCGAAGCTCGGAAAATGGCACACATGCAAAAACAAAGTTTGGGGCCCCGGTGAAAACGAAGATCAAACATCTTAAAACCCCAAAATGGCGATTCAACGGCTATTCGCAACAGGAAAATCATTTTAATTCACTAAATCCTTTTGATCCTTGCCATGGTTCTTTCGTGGTAGCTCCCCATCCTGAAGCCAGCCCAACATTCCTCATGCTGCGCCGGACAGGCAAACCCAGGCATAGAGGCATACCTGTGCAGCAACTAGCACTACCCAAAGTAAGATCTCGACTCCGCCAACATGAGCCAGGAATGTGATTGAATATTTGAACTGCTATGAGACGCGGAACCACTTGTGGGTGATTTTCGAGTACTGCGCTGGTGGAGATCTGCTGCGTCTATTGAAGCAGGACAGCCGCCTACCAGAAGACCGAGCAACGCGACAGCAAGTTGCAGGGCCGGGATGGTGCAATGAATGTTGGACAAATGTTGGACAAGGGGTGGTTCTGTATGCTATGGAGGACCACCAGGGACCACCAGTTTCAAATTGTGAGTACCCGTGACAAGGTCACCAACTTGAAAGCACAACGCTTGCTTATATTCACTATCAACTGGCGGCAAAACCCCGTGAATGGCCTGAGGTTCGTATCTTTGGGCGCCAGATTTGCGCGGGATTGCTTCACATCCACTCGCGTCACTTGACTAGATCTGTGCGGGTATTGATGTTGAGAGCAACATGAAAGAAAGCTCAGCCATCCAGCATTTGCACACAATCGCAGACAGCTTATGCACTCTGCCCTACGGTGCTGAGGTGGGATTATTTTCTGTGACCTGAAGCCTTCCAATATCCTCTTCACGGAAGATGAGGTCCTGAAGCTAAGTCACTTCGGCCAGGCTCTCCGTGTCGAAGCGGTGAACAACTCCGGCCCCAGCGGCCCGGGGCGCCGACATGGCACAGCGCAGTATATGGCACCAGAGCTCTTCTCAGAGGTCCGACATGGTCCGTCATGTGGGTGTGTCTGAAGATGGGGATGATCAACCATTGGTTTTGGGGTGTACCATATTTTCAGATATATAAACCCCATGTAGTTCATCCATCGGGTTAAACTGCATTATGAGATTGTCCATGGAGGGAAAAGAACATTGAATCAGACGTGTGATTTGTGAGCAAGAATGTTAGTTCAACACCATCTTTGTGCAATACAGTTGTTGTTCATGTCGCCCTTCAGTTTTTGTTCATCCAACCATGCCGCCATGCCCTGACCCCCTTCCCCTTGCAGAGTGAGTTCTGTCCCTAGATCCAACCAGATCCCAGCCTTCAGGCAGGTCTTCATTCCTTCAGCTCAGATCTTTGGTCCTTGGGTTGCGTCCTCCACGAGCTCTTCTCGGGTTCACCACCCTTCACCGCGGTGTCCTCTCAGCAGCTTCAATGTCTGGTGATGGATGCTGCGGTGCCCAAGATGCCAGGGGCTACTCCCGAGTTCCAGGCCATGGGGGTCCTGGGCTTTGTGCTTCGCCGAATTTGCAACCAGACTTGGGTCATGGGCAACACGAATCAACACAATACATGTTGTAATGGTCTATATGCCTGCATACATATCACCAGTTTTGTCGATTTGATCAGTTTGACTTTGTGTTTTTTCATTGGCTTCGTATCCATCTTTGGATGGTATACACTGCGCCGCATACCCCGAATTTGATGCAAACATATTTATTTCTTGGCTGGTTATCCTCCTTTTTCGATGGCTGAAGCAATCATAGATAGTTGAACATCCCAAGTTCTGACTGGTTCAACTCCCCCTCAAATGCCTAGTTATGCTAGTTTCGGATCCCATTTTGCCACACTTTTCCATGGTTTTTCTCCATATTTTCCATGGTTCAAACAGGGACCCATGGCTGCCACGGCCATGGCTGGATCGCCCAGGACCTGACCTCCGAGCTCCTCCGGCCCCTGCTGCGACGTTTGGCCTGGCCGCAGCTGCGGGCGCATCGCTGGTGGCGCGGGGAGCGCCTGGGGGAGGACAATGACGTCACTCGGAATGGAGATCTCCGGAGATCCCCAAGTGACCATGGAAAAAAATATATATATATATATAATATATGTATATATATAATATGTATATATATTATCATTATTATTGTTATTATTCTTATTATTGTTGTTGTTATTATTATTGTATGTTTGTGTAGTTGTGATATATATTCTTTTAAAACCTGTGTGATTCACCATTTTAGGAAACCTTTTTATAACATGGATCATATTCATGATGTGTGCATATTATTGCATATTTGAGTATAATGTATTCCTTATAATGTTTTCTTTTAAGATCTATGTCTACATTTTCCTTTTTGTCTTTGGGTGTTGGAAAGCGTTGGTGTCGTGGCTCGTTCCCAGGCCCAGGCCTTGCCACGAGAGCCGCCGCTGAAATCCTGTCGAACCGTGTGACGCGGTGACGATGACGCGGCGAAGTGCCGTGAGAAGCAGAAACGACGCGGACGCGGCGCGCAAAAAGTTTGGGGATCTGATCATAGGGCTGAAATGGAATCCACGGTCCATGGTTTTGTCCATCTTCCTCTGAAATGGCCAGAGCTGAAAACCTATACCACTATGGCTGTGCAACCAGTCAAAACCATGAAAAATGGACATCCATAAATACCAGTTTGAACAGAAGGGCTACCGGGTTTTGACCCATCCCCAATGGTCCAGATGGAGCCTGACAGCCCCAACATCAGGCTGAGATGGGATTTTAGCGCCTTCAACTGCAAACAATTTCTACCTCAGCCCTTTAGATGGACCCCAAATTGCAGCGGTTGATCATCAATATAGTTTTCCCAGAATGTTTCCCCATTCAAATGCATTTTTTTCAAGCATTTCCCGATACTATTCACTATTTCCATCCATTTCCATCCATTTCCATCCATTTCCACTATTCACGGGCCCCATGGGTTGACATGTTTCCACCTTTTCTGCAGCAAAATCCTCTCGGTTTTATGATGGTGCCATTGGTGCCAGGTGGCCCAGAACTTGCCCAAGAAACGGCCGCCTCGGAGATGGTCACCTGGTGGTTACTATGCAGGGTGGGTACCTATCTATCTACCTATCTTTCTATCTACTGTATCCATCCGGAATCCATCCATCTATCTATCTGATATGAATATGATTATGACTATGAAATTATGACTATGAATATGATGTTGAATATGATGATATATGCATAGATTGAAAAACATGGAGCTACTAAGAGTGTCCCGAACCACAGGACAGTGAACACAATTTGACAGGAGCACATTTAAGTTTCTAACATCTATTTGACCAAATGGTAAAGCCGGGTTTTATCGATGGTTTGTTTTTGGCTGTGCAAGATTGGGAAATCAGAGATTTTGGCAAGAGATACCTAGATTTTGGATTCCGCTGAAAGATTTGGACAAGTCTTGCGCTTTCACCTCTGCGGCGAGTTGGGACACTCCAAATTTCTAGAACAAAGAGACTAGCAGTAACACAAAAACGCCTGTTCACAAAAGGTCATGGGTTACACTTGGGTGCTACAAAATGGTTCACAAAACGGTTGAATAACTCAAATCAGCAGAATCAGCAGAATCAGCAGCTGGGCTTGAAAAGTGGACCCATGACCACATCTCCACCACCAGGGGCTGTTTGCGCCAGGATGAGTGTCCAGGACTTGGTCACAGAGGTTGAGGTGGCGCTGGTAGAAGGTGACCGCCTGGATAAGGAGATTTTGGGGCCGCAGTTAGAGCCCCAGTTCGCAGATTGCTGGTTGGGCTTAAAAAATGGTGACCCTGACCCTGCGAAAATGGCATTTTTTTGAAGTTTCGACGTTTTGAATTGATCTTAGTAGTAGTAGTAGTAGTAGTAGTAGTAGTCGTAGTAGCAGTAGTAGTAGTAGTAGTAGTCGTAGTAGTCGTAGTAGCAGTAGTAGTAGTAGTAGTAGTCGTAGTAGCAGTAGTAGTAGTAGTCGTCATAGTAGTAGTAGTCGTAGTAGTAGTAGTCGTCGTCGTCGTCGTCGGCGTGCTTGCGTTACAAACAGTCGCACCTCCTCTTGCCTCTCCCTCCTGTCTTTTCCCCCCTACCTTTCGTCCCCCCCTCTCAAGTCTTTGTTTAATGACACCCCACTCAAGTTGCGAGTCCCCTTGGCAGGACTCATCCGCCTACGCCAACTTGAGAAGAGAGGCTGGCAACGGACAGTCTCCCCTCGGCAATTCAACCGGCGTCCTGGTTTCTGAAGAGATCCAGCTCATTGTACGTGCTGATTTGTTTTTTTTCGATTTCACTTTTTCATCTTTTCATCCTGAGAGATTTAAATTAACCAAACAGCTGAGATGATGTGGCCATAGTTGCCCCAATGGGCAGCTCCAGGCGCTGTCGCTGAGATTGGAGAACGATGCCCTGAATGAAAAGGTTGCAGAACTTGAGGCCCCGAGGGTGCCGCCGCTGCCGCCCAGGGCTTGGGAAGTGGATAGATGTGGATAGATGTGGATAGATGTGGATAGATGTGGATAGACATATAGATATGAGCCACCGCAAACACCCCGGCAATACTAAATACTGTATGTATTGGACGGACATTGGTTTATGGAAATTGATGGAAATTGTTAAAAAACCCACGGTAATCGGTGGGACCTTCCCAAATTAGTGATACCCCTTTTCAAGGTTATGTCATTGTATTTCTAGTAGCAGTTTCCTGCAAGCGATACCCCCCAAGTTTACCATATATCATTATTGTAC
>Ga0126342_10018190_pt1 | contig 12067 bp, 11 predicted proteins | sample Cyp1metagenome_FD_92528 | JGI IMG/M metagenome (GOLD analysis project Ga0126342, IMG submission 92528) | Coral microbial communities from Lord Howe Island, Old Settlement Bay, Australia - Cyphastrea 1 metagenome | ecosystem: Host-associated > Invertebrates > Cnidaria > Coral ... | reverse complement strand
CGACAACATGGACAGATGAAAAGCAGAGATGGGAAGAGTAAGAGAAGAGAAGAGAAGAAGAAAGAAGATCAAAAAAGAGAAAGTCTCAGAAGAAAGAAGATCCAGGTGCGCAAAAAGGCAGGACAGTCGCAAAACACTGTGCTTTTCCAATGATTTGTGGCTCCCGAGGGTCGAAAAGTAGGCTCGCTAAAGCGGCGGATGCGGAGCCATGTGGTCAGATGAGAGATGAAAAGTTGCACGCTGTTGTGGCAAATGCACAAAGCAAACCAGGTTCGGAGCACTTTTAGAAGTTGAGATGTCGAAAAAGTGCACGCCGTTGTGGCGCGAAGCACATTTCGAAGTCAAAACCATTCCACACCCAGACTCCACACTTTACGCTCCACTCTGCACTTTACACTCCACACTTTACACTCTACGCTCCACACTCCGCACTCCACACTTTACACTTTACACTTGACACTCCGCACTCTACACTCCATACTTTACACTCCCGACTCTACACTCCACACTCCACATTTAGCACGCCACCTTCTTCCATATTCCACAGTCTACGGTAACAGGGGAAAAGTGCACAAGACTGTTCAAGCGAACTGTTTCAGAGAAGTGTTCTGCGTGACTGCATATCCATGTGTTTCGACAACTGTATACCATTAACATACGTGTGAGCATTCGGGTTCGTGGGCTGCATCTTGCTTTTTCTCTTGGGGGAGTGACGTTAAAGTGAAGCTTGTCATTTTGTCACTGTAATGCATGGTCAGAGGAGCGTATAAATAATTCCAAAATCTTTGCCACTTTTGTCCGATATTGATCTACCTATGCCACTTTTTGGAAACTTTCGCAAAATCAACAGTTTTTTCTCACAACGCCAGTAGTTTGAACATTTTGGCAGATGAGTCAGTTCTATTTATGAAGAGGTCTTCTGAAGTTCTGACAAAAATCATCAAGTTCCTCTTGAGATCTCAGAGGTTCGTCAAGTTTGTCAAAATTTCGTCAAAAGTTCGTTACGTTCGTCAGAAGTTAGTCAGAAGTTCGTCAAGTTCGTCAGAAGTTCGTCAAATTCGTCGGAGGCCTGGGTGGAGGTCCTAATTGGGAGTCAAAACAACTTATTTCTTTGATTTTGGTGGGCAAAACAGCTTATTCTTTTTGATTTGGAAGGCAAAACAGTTTATTTTGTTGTTATAAAATGAGACCTGACGAACTTGATTAACTTCTGACGAACTTGACGAACTTCTGACGAACTTCTGACAAAATTCTGACGAACGCGGCGAACTTCTGACGAACTTGGCGAACCTCTGAGGAACTTGACGAACTTCTGACGTTGTAGTGAAGTTTCAGCCTTTAGCTCATGTTCTCTGTTTTTTTGTCAGTCGGCCTCTTTGAAAACGTCAGTGGGATCTGACAACACGCACACACACATGCATTGCAGGAGTGATCGGATTGTGGGCTCATTTCGTCTATCAGTAACTCATACACGTTTAAATTCTATTTGACAGCCTTGGCTGCATCACAGCAAAACCTAATTTTCTAACATGCAGGGCCCAAAAAATGTTACTGGTGTCGGGTCCATTCTGGGTTCGGGTATAACGTATCAGTATCAGTCTTCATCCTTCTTTCTTACAATTGTGCGTTGCAATTTTGGACCATCCATCATCTTGCAACGACGTATGCGAGTTTGTGTTTCTTCAAGGAACATTGTCTTTCTTAAAGAATGAAATAAGTTATTGGTACCCACGCCCCATATGTCCCAACAACTTTTTGAATTCCCCATAGGTAAAAACAACTTATTGCATCCCAGGTAGTTTTGAAATTTAACAGACCAGGAAACCAGGAAACCAAATAACCAGGAAATGACATAACCAGGAAATAAACGTAGGAAACGAGCTAAGAGATCAGCAAAACAATAGGAGACCAGAAAACCAGCAAACAAGCAAACCCCAGGAAACCAGGAACCGGGAAACGAGATAACCAGGAAAGACATGGATAGACTAAAACCAGGAAATAACATCAGAAAAATATACCGGATGAAACAAAAAGGAGACCAGGAAAACCGGGGACAGGAAACCAGGAAACGAGGAAACCAGGAAAACGGGAAGGGAACCAGGAAAGCAGAAAACCGTGGAAAAACGTTGCCAAATACGCGTTCCAAAACGAGCTAGTTTTCGCGTTCTAACATGAGCTGGTTTCCGCGTTCAGAAATGAAGCTTGTGCCCAGTGCGCAGCAAGTTTCCGGGGCTCCATGCAAGAATTGCCAGCTCCGTTTTGTCGCCCTCTTGTTCAAGGTATCCGAAAGAAGCATCACGCCTGTGAGCATTGCTCTCTGCCTCCAAACGCCGATGAAGAAGCAGAGCGCGAGTTTCCATTGCTGCCAGGCAGCCTCACATGCTCACCAACGCTGCCACGCCACGCACCTGCGATTTTGGGCCTGCGTGGCCTTCCGGCTCACTGAAGTCAATCCCCACACCCTTTCGCTTGCAGACCTCCAATTCATGTGCATTCCCGGGGACTGCGATCCAAAGCATGGCTTGCCGATCTTGTTTTTTCATCAGTGCTGCCATGGTTTCCACGGACATAGCATTTGTGCCCACATTTTCAGAAGCAGGTGCAAAATGCAAAGTGCATCCCGACCAACCGACGAAGAGGAGGCCATGGATCGCTGGGGTCAAGTTCGTTCAAAAGAATCTGTGGTTTGCTTGGTTCTAGCCGCCCGGCCTCTTGCTGCCTGATACGAATCAAGATGAACCAAACTTAGAAAATATTTTTAGATCCCCATCCGGATGTTGAGTGTATAAATGCAATTTCTGGGATATATTTGTCATTCTAGATGGCTCATGCCCAAAGATTCCAGCAGCAAACCGGCGGTGAGTGAAGCACATGTCCAAGTCAAAATGCACAAAACGCACCAACATCGGACCACTTTTGCAAGTTGACATGTCGAAAAAGTGCAGGCCGTTGTGGCGCGAAGCACATGTCGAAGCCAAAAGCGAAAAAAACAACTGAGGGGTACAGAGCACTTTTGGACGTTCAGATGTCGTTTTTCGTGGCAGGCGCAGGGGATTGTGCACCTTGTCAAAAGTGAGCAAAACGTGGGGGTTTTGTAGCAGTTTCAACTACAACGACCACTACACTAGACTACACTCAACTCCGCTACGCTACATCAGACTACAACTACAACTGCAGCTACAGCTACAACGTCACTACATTACACTACACTACAGTACACTAATTACATTACACTACGCAGTACACTACACTGCACTCAATTACCCTACACTACACTCCACTCCACTAAATCGCACTACAACTACAACTACAGCTACAACTTCACTACATTGCACTATACTACACCTTACTAATTACATTGCACTACGCTACACTACATTACGCTACACTACACTACACTACACTCCACTACACTACGCTACACTCCACTTCACTACACTACGCTCAGTTACACTTCACTACACTGCACTACACTCCACTACACTACACTCCACTACACTCAATTATACTACGCTACAACTACACAACACTACACGACAACTACAGCTACAGCTACAACTTCACTACATTACTCTACACTACAGTACACTAATTACATTACACTACGCTACGCTACCCCACACTACACTAAACTACACTATACTACATTGCACTGCATTACACTACAACTACAACTACAGCTACGCTATTTTACACTACGCTACACTACACTACCCTACCCTACATTACACTACACTCGTTACACCACCACAAATGCAACTGCAACTCATTACACTACACTAGTTACACTACGCCACAATTACAACACCACTACACCACAACTACAACTACAGCTGCACTACACCACACTACATCTAGCAGTTGTGGGTGAGGTGACCGACCAGGTGACCACTCCAACCATTGCAACCACTCCAAAAAAACACAGCCCCAACCACCTTTCAGTCCATCAGTGGATTAGCTCTGCCATCCGGGATTCAAAACAACCGACCTCTCCTATAGGTTTCCTGTTTTTGAAACTTCCGCCACCACCTTGTGCGGTACTACTGGTATAGTACTAGTGGTAGTGATCATGATCATGCTTACAAGTCGTTTCGGGGCTCCAACGCATTCTTGGTTAAGCATACTGCTGGTTGTGTCCCCACCTATCAATTTCAGGGGCTCATATGCTGCAGCAATTCCCTTGGGCCGCTCCAACAAATCGCCAATTTCCATCCGCGAGTCCAAGGACTCGGATATCGGTTTATCCGGTGGACTCTTGGCTTATCGGTTTATCGGGTGAAGCGCGAAATCCGAACCGGCGTTGCTAGTTCAATGTAATATAATACAATAAAATATATTATCATCAGAAAAAGAACAACATAAATGAAGTTATAATAGATAATAATTGAAAAAAAGCAAAATAATAAAATATAATATTGCAAAACATAAAATAAGAAATAATCTAGTAAAGAAAAATACAATGAAATATAGAGTCTGAAATATAATATAGTAAAATATGCAAGGATATGAAATATTTTGTATATATAGTAATAAGTAAATAAAAAATAAAGAAACATAGTAAATAGACAATATATATATATATGCCTAAGTGGTTAGTACCCGTAGCCTAACTCAGTTGGATTGATGGAATATCTCCAGCTATATATCGGTTCTACATGGCTTACATTCCACTTGAGATTCCGGCCTCGGGGACTGACTCAATGGCTGCCACACATCGACGAAAGGTCTCCTGATGGCGAAAATTGAGCATCCATAAACCATTTGACATCATCTCTTTTTGAGGTATATAATAATATAATATATCCAATAAATTCAAATTCATAAACCTCAAACTTGGGGATGGTGACCATGGCACTGGGTATACTCCTATGACTGGGATGATGTAAAATGACCCCCAGCCATCGTTGGTTTAGGCACAGTAATGGGTAGTAATGGGACATTTTACATCATCCGAATCATCGGACATTTTACATCATCCGAGGCATACCCAATCGCATAAGCCTCAAATTTGGGAATAGTTATTTTGAACTTGGCTTTACCACATTCAACCCCATCAAGATCCATGAAACGTGATGTTGCATCGGATATTCGTGGGATATTCATGGAAGTTCATATTTATGGATTTATTTGAAACGCTTGGGGTATTTACCAATCCACAGCTATGGTTTTTACCAATCAACGCAAAATTGTCCAAATAAATCCATGAACTAAATCCACTGTTCATTATTTGAAGCAGATTTGGGTTTTAAGAAATCATGATAAATCATGGATAGTTGTGGAGATGTTCATGGGTGAAATTGGGTGAACCATGACCAAAATACATCACCAATGGGATCCCTTAAAGTAAATCCAATGGGTTGCCATTGGATGGTTGGCTCCACCAGGCCGCGCTCCTGGCTCGGATGTCTCGCAGCTGTGATCAATGCCTCGAAAGGCTGCGGTGGAATTCCGCGTTGCATAGTTTTTGACAACAGCATGGTTGGTTGATGTTAATATATGCACCATATATATATATATACAGACACTTCATTTGATGTATACATATATATATATATATATGTATATGGATACCTGAAACGGATACAACATGTTTGCACCAGTTTACACTTGTATTTGTGTATGTGCACAATATAATTCTGATATCTTTACGTAGACTTGTAATTGTACTTGTGCAGTCAAACTTTGCGTAAAAGTCCGTATACAATTGTTTCATTTAGTACACAGCTGGTAGATTCCATCGATGTTGGTTTGGACACTCGGAATTGGCACGGCATGTGGAACCTGATATATATAATATTATATATAGTATATCGACCTATTTAAAAATATTACATGTAAAATAAAACCAATATTATATATATATGCATATAACCGTATATAAATATACTTACATCGAAATATAAATATTATATTTTTAATCTATGCAACATATGTATATCTATACGTATATTATTTGTATATATTTTTGAAAATTGCAACTTTGAAATTTGGTGTGCGCGATATTTTCAATCTTCAGGACACTTGGGTCTATCATCCTTCATTTATTTAAAAAAATCCTTATTAGATTGCAATGATTTGGGGGCCCATCCCCATTTTCAAAAACGGTCCCCAGCCTCACTGGCACTCTCGTAGGCACATCCCCTGGTCATCTGGCTGGGGTCATTTTACCCCTTGAATACTGGCATGTTCAAGAATAAGGCCTGATGTACCCCCAAAAACAAACAAGACGCTCACATCGGGCATCTAGGAGACGCGACTTTTTTGAGCTGAGCCAAAGAAGCCGACAGACACAGAAGGACATCACATGACATCACTTAGCAACTTGGAACGCTAGTGGATCTTGCGCTGCACAATCTGGCGGACTTTCTACATGTGGTATTTAGCATGCTCAGAGTTCAGGCTACTTCTTTGCCTTGTTGCGACATCAACATGGAAGTGGTTCATGATTGGGTTTAGCTACCAGGACAATAATCACACATAACGTAATCACGCTATGTTCATACCATCTCATACCCATAATTTGGCTCGCCGGTGGCAACAAGCTGGTGAACCACGCCTCGCTTGTGACCGGGCAAATGCCAGCCGTACCAGCCGCTGGCGATTGAAAGCATGTGGAATGCGCAGGCCCAAAGCCATGGCCCAACGGTATCGAACCTTGCTATCAAACTGATTAAAGCCAAGCCATGTCTTACCACTGAAGATGGTTGAAGTATAGTTTAGGATGGCTTTACATCGTAAAGATGGCTACACAAACATCCAAGATTGGGATAGTTTACACTCAAATGGGTTGTTAACAACTTGGATTCTTGAAACAGTCGATGTCTATAGTAAAAAGTCCAACACGTACCAATGCCAAATTGCTTCTATTGAAGAGAAAATCACAGCCTTTTTGCAGCCAGGTGTTCTTAAAGCTCGATGTCCTTCGTCGCTTCCGGGATCAACCTTTTGGATCTGCGAATCATCAACATTTCAAGCTCTCAACCAATCACGTTACCAGTCTTGTTGGGTATATCGGTACTTTACGCTTAAGCACCAAGTGTGCGTTTTGTATCCGTTGTTCAGTGTCTGAAGGCTCGAGTCTCTTCAGCTGCTCAGGAGTCAACCCTGCGGCGATACATGGTCCAAAATGGTGTTTGTTACACACCATATCTGTCAAGTTGATGCCCTCGGACATCGTTTCTGAGGGAGCTGCAAAAATCATGGCGAGACATTGCCATTTTCGCATCAAACCATGGCATCCTCAAAGACCCACGAGACCGCCCTAAACGAAAACACCACGGGCTGGTGACCTGGCATGGACGCATTAGTCCTGCCTAGATTGATGTGGGAAACAAGCTTGGGTGGAGATGATTTACACAAATGATCATAAATGTACATATAACTCATATACAGTAACTATATAATATACTTATACCTAAAGGTACCTTTGTTTGAGGTTCACAAAAATGTGAGGAGATGCTTCCCACATCACAATCGCGGAACGCTCCCAGGAGCTCCTCTACGAGCATCTTTTTGAGCGGCTCTTCACTAAAAACATTTGGCAATTCGGTGAAACGTGGGCCTCGACTCTGTCTGAAACTCTGCCTTTTGGACCATCAAGCCATGGGTATGTCTGAAAATGGGGTATACCCCCAATTATAGCCATTTAGTAGGGAAATCTGATCATTAACCATTGGGTACAATGGGGTACACAACATTTTCAGACAAACCCAAATGGTTCAAACATGTTCAAAATGATTCAATGGATAGGCCATCTTTAAGGGACGGCGGTTCCTCAAGTACCAGTGGACCAGGGAGTAGTATACCAAGCTGTACTTGGTGGAAGTTGGAACTCTGGAAAACATGGTTAGTCTGCTTGAGCCAATCTTAAAGACCCATCAAGCTTATTTCTGAAAAGGAAAATCATCTTCCAACCAATTTTTTGGGCTTGGAAGTTCGTTTTCAGGGGTGTACACGGTTCCCTGGTGTACCCTGGTGTACCCTGGTGTACCCTGAAACAGCTCAACCACTATATTTATCTCCAGGCAGTTCCACACAGTTCCAGGGCGGAGCTGCAGTCATGCCTCCACCATGCTACCTTCTTCGACCTGGTCAAGGGCCAAACTCCGTGGTCCAACGAAAGATTACAGTAGAATCTCATGGCACGAGACCATGGTCCTTTACGAGTGCTTTTCCAGAAAACTTCTAACTTAGGGGTTTTCTTAGGCGATCACTCATGCTTGAAAGTCATTGAACATCATAGATTCACAATTCACAATTCACAATAAACCAGATGAATGCACATCGATCATTTCCAACTCTAGGGGTTAATCATCTATACACATCTATATATCATTTATGGATAAACATGATAAACACATCTATAACATATTATAACATAGTGAATTGTCCCGCAAACAGAAACCCATCATCCGAGGTCGCCTCTTCTTGAAATTCCGTGGGGTCCCCATGGGAGATCTGGATGGGGTCCAGCGCAGGCACCTCAACGTGGCTTCCAATGGCTCTGCCCAATGGAGGTATACCACGGTATACTCAGTAAGACCCCCCATTTGAATTGGGAACATGTTCTGGAACATGATTATATATGATGATATATGATGATTATATAACAATGTTTGTTTTTTTCCCCGCAACCTATTTTCAAACAAAGCCCTTGTTTTGAGGGGAAACTCCGATGGGTGAATAGAGAGGCCAAATGAAAACTGTCCCCCCCGTTGGTTATGATTCACCTATAGCAGGTTGGAGCAACCCTGTGCAAGAGGAAGGAACTGAAAATTGATTACATATGGGATATAGCGGGATATAATAAAATATCATAGAATATCATATCACCAATAACATACAGTAATATTTGGGTGTGCGGCATACTGTACCCCAAATGGAGATTTTAAAAGGGAAATGATGAATCACCATCAAACTTTTGAGGTACCACCTTTCGGACACTACGAGATCAGACATGTTGGTTGAATTTGAGCAGTAACCATGCAATTTGGAGGATACACAACTGCAACCCATAGACATTTGCTAACCTGAATGACGAGGCATGACTTGGGTACTTGGGTTTCGTGTGGTGCAGCTAGGCTGGAAACTGGCCGAAGGGGCGAAGGGGAAATCGGATCCGATCTGGCAAATCTGACAGAGATTTTGGGTGATGTCAATGGACTATCTCCTCCAAGGATCAAGATGGATCATGATGGATCCCCGCTTGAAAAATGGGCCAACCAACGGACATTGATCGAACAGTTTATGGAGGTTTCCTAAACTAGGGGTACCCCGAAATCATCCATTTATAGATGGATTTTCCATGATTTTCCCTTAGCCATCCAGCTATGGGGGTACCTCCATTTATAGAACCCCCCATAGCTGGTCTCCCAACAACGATGTTTGACCCAAAAGACCAGGCACCTCATGAGAGTCGAAGCTCCGGCCACCTTGACCATGAAGAAATGTGGAATTTGATGAGCGTAAATTTTTGGATGCTAAAAATTGGCAAATTGTTATGGTAATAGATGGTACATTCTGGTACATGGAACATGTAAATCAAGACTTGGTAACTTAGCAGATAGATCAACACTGGTACATCACTGGTACAGAATGAATATCATGATCATGTAGACTCTAATTGAGGCTTACCACAAGGAACTGTAGAATTAGGACGACTTGTGGCTCAGAGTTAACTCATCCCCCACTGGAAATGGCTAAGCCAGGCCACTGGACCAAAGGGTTTTGAGCCTGAAATGGCGGTGTCCCTATTCCAATGGAGATAATGGAGAAGTATCTCAATAATGCTATTAATGGTATTTAATAACTCCCATATTCCATTATCTGTTATAATATTCCAATGGAGATAATGTTGTTCAAATACCATTCCTCAATAACATATTTGATAACATTCAGTGTCTAATGGTATTTATGTACCATTTTCGGTGTAAAACCCAAAGAACCCAGGGTTTCAAGTTTCAAGGCCTGCCTTCAAAACAAGAACTTCTTACCCCCCGGATTTGCACCTTGACCCCCCGGACTTTCACCATCGCGGCCAAAGGCCTCGGACTTGGCACGACTGTAATGTGGGCAAAACAATCATAAACCATCTCCCAAATCACCATTTTCAAAGGTGGTTTTTAACCATTCCCAAATGGGTGGTTTATTATGGTCTATTGTTGTTTTACCCACATTGCAGCAGGTACCCATATGTCCAACCTCCCAACACATCTGCGGATGAACAGGACAATTATACTTGAAAAAGAGATACTTCAATTGCCAGATTAAACAGGTTCCCTTATTTCCTGTAGATATCAGCATCACCGTCATTGAGCGAAGTCTAACTCCCCGAATGGGGAAGTATCAGGGCTGATTCCTAATTTTTGGAGAACAAAACCAACTCTTGGGTGAAGTTCAACTCCCCATTTTGGGCGATTAAAATATATCAAAATCATTCAACATCCAGTTTCTTTGTAGTTGTGATTCCCAAACATCAGCTTCTTGTCCTGTTTTGCCGAGCTGGTTGATGGTCATTTCCCCATTTTAATGACATTTCCACAAGATTCACTTCCACATGCCACGTTTTCTGCCGAGCCCCGAGCTCCGCTCTTCTCGTTCAGCGTCCACACCGACCGCAAACCCGGCTTGGTGACAAGTTGCTGACGCGACAGGTGGTGGACAAAAAATCCGGGTCTCCCAGCAAAGCATGGGGATTTTTAACGACAAACATATGGGGACTTAACCAACGACTTCACCAACGAAGTTGGTGGAGGTAACTTGACTCAATAGCCCTAATTCTTGAGGCCTCCAAGCCTCCAATTCAATAGATCCAAGATGAGACCAGGATGGAAAAAGGGAGGCATTTATACAACATCAGCATTTTTAGTATATGGGGGATGTGAGTGATCTCAGCATTGATTTTGGAGAGTATCTAAACATTTCTGATCTATCCAAATGGCTAGATTCCCGTGTATGGAAACGTTTGCTGCCAATAGACTGCCATCTCCCACTGGATCCAAAGGTCTGGGAACAGTGCAAGTTGGTGCAGCAATCATTCAGAAAACAGATGTTTAAAGATGTATGTGCATATACATATCATTAACAGTATACATCATATATATATAATTATAATTATATATATATACATGGATAAACATTGACCTTACCCATCCTCACTGCCCCATGGTTTAGTCAGAGACCCACGCAATCGAATGGATTTCTTAGGACACATTCCACTTGCGCGGCCTGAGTCAAGCACTCCATGGCCTCTGTCAGGGCAGGGGTCATCAGTGTCAACACTCAAACCTCAATGATGTGATGAAGTAACCAACCAGAAAAGGGTCACTTAGATAATCTTACATCTTACATCATCCCAAACAGAGGTATTGCCAATTTCAAAAACCCTAACTGCGGATAGTTAATGTTTGGTTTACTTTTGGTTTGTTTTCTACCTTATGCATAGGTTTTAAGAGCCAGTCAAGTTTCTGTTCCACAACGTCACCACAACGGCCTCTCGGTAGTGAATCCCAAAGGTCGTTCCATCCATGGTCACAAGTGATAGCCTCAAGCGGGTGCGGCTGGAAAATCCGCTTGGCCAATGGCATGACCAGCTGGAAAAACGGAAAGGCCTGTGAACCGGCACACGCTGGGTCTGCAAGCGACACGCACCTCAAGCGATGAAAAACCAATGAGACCATGACAATCCCAGATACTGTTGGCGCTAATGTGGATTCAAATCCCGCGTGTTTTTGGTGTTTGGTCATTCAGGTCTCAACCTATTTTGGTGAATCGTCCAGCTTTTGTTGGTGAACATCTCCATGCCAAGGAGAAAAAATGCTGCTGCGCAGATAACACGATTGACGCACTAACCTCCTCAACCAAGCTTCAGGGAGGGATTCAGGGGTTGGTAAATGTCCTCTTTTGAAGATTTCAACCTCACCAATCAACATGGTTCTTGGATGCTCTTCATGATTCCCCTAATCAATGGGTCAGGATGATGTGAAAACAATGGATACCCTCTGGTAAACTAACATAGCTATGGAAAATCATCATTTTTACTGGGAAGACCCACTATAAATGGCCATTT
>Ga0126342_10018189_pt1 | contig 12067 bp, 10 predicted proteins | sample Cyp1metagenome_FD_92528 | JGI IMG/M metagenome (GOLD analysis project Ga0126342, IMG submission 92528) | Coral microbial communities from Lord Howe Island, Old Settlement Bay, Australia - Cyphastrea 1 metagenome | ecosystem: Host-associated > Invertebrates > Cnidaria > Coral ... | reverse complement strand
TTTTTTTAAGGCGACTGCGTACGGCATCAACTGCAGGCTTACAATTCACATGCACCATATTATGTTTTGTCTTTTGCTGCCTCCATGCTGCCACGGAACATTGGCGCGGCCCCCCGAAGGTCCACTTGGACCCTAAAATGAGGCAAACAGCATGAAGGTGTCTAAGAGAAACAATTAAAAACGGAATGGAGCCTTTTGTCACTCCAACCGGCTTTTGCAGGGTCAGCTAAAATGATTTGAAATTACTATAGCACACCAAATACATCTCGATATCGCGTTTGCGATACATGTCATAATTTCACCGACACGCCAGAAAGTGAAAGTCAGCGCGTGGACTGTGCATTCCTCCATCAATTTATCCCCCGGCCGAAGGCACAACCAAAACCTGGCGCAACTTTTACGGCGGTCAAGGGGAAGCAGCTTTGGCTTTGCCCTTTGGCGATGCCGCTGCGCTCTTTAGGTTTGGCAGGAACCTCAGACAACGCAGAAACCACCGCAGGGCAATGCAGGCTTCTTTATCAACTTTTTCTCCATGGTTTTGTCTGGTATACCCTCTGGTAAACGTTTACGTAACTATGGAAAATCACCATTTTTAATCGGTAAATCCACTATAAATGGCAATTTTCATCAATTTTCAATAGCTATGTTAGTTTACCAGAGGGTACCCCTTGAAGGCTATGGTTTTCTCCATTGAAATCTACTGATATCGATCGAACGCTTGCCGAGCCTTTGCCGAGGGAAAATCTTGGGTTCCAAGGCGTGCACCGTTTGTACTCAGTGATCGCATGCCTGGGAGCGAAATTTTCATGACCGTGTCATGTCTTAAATCGCCTGGTTGGTGGTTTCAACCCCTCTGAAAAATATGAAAGTCAGTTGGGATTATTATTCCCAATATATGGAAAAATAAAAAATGTTCCAAACCACCAACCAGTCGCTTGTACCTGAGGGATCCCATCATATCCCATCTATCCATGTACCAAGTGTAAGGTCCTAACATTCGAATGCCAACATATGCCAACCTTTTCATGGCTTGGGAGTTCCTGCCACGGTTGGCACTTTGAGCCAGGCATTCGAATCGGTAGCTGAAAACATGTTGCCAGAGGACTTGGCACCACCAGTAGATGCCTCCTAAGCCCTACGCCACCGGTTGCACCAGCTGAGATTCTGGCTGTTTTTGCACCAGCTGCTGGGACTCAGGTAGATCTCCAAGATACCTCCAGCCATGGCTACATGAAACGCAGCAGCGCTTGAACAGCTGCTTCTTAGGGTAGCTTCATGGTGCAAATCATTTGCATCTCATTTGCATCTCATTTGATTAAGAACAGCTGAACCTGCTCATTTTCACATGACATTTACCTTCTGGATTAGTACTCATGAGCAGAATATATACATGAGTATGAATGTGATACTGCTCACAGGACAAATCTTGAATGGATCGACCTGAATGGAGGATGAAACCATTTGAATCCTCCCTACCCAGGCATGGCACACACCGGGATTTCCGCCGAAGACCGTCAGGGGCGGTACAATGGTGTCGGGTGGAAGAATCTTGGCGGGCGTCGTTTGGGATCATCATCCCAGGTTGGATGGAGAGACATACCCTCTGGTAAACGTTTACGTAACTATGGAAAATCACCATTTTGAATGGGTAAATCCGCTATAAATGGCCATTTTCAATAGCTATGTTAAATTACCAGAGGGTAGTTAAAATCACGAACATTCACGAACTTTTTGATGTACCAAGCAGAGATGTGTTCCTGATGTGCGGAATCTGTGCGTCACTTAGCTCCATCTTGCCAGAAACAAGATCCACTCTAGTAAGCTCACATTTCACATATTTCTAGTTAAATAATCCAAAAATGGTCTGCAACATCTGCAAATTCGAATCCCAAACAATATGTTCCTCTAAGCACCCGACAGTATCAGGTAACACCATTGAGTTGTCCTCCGGATGGACCCGGAAATCATCTCAAACCCTCATGTCATGGATGGCTAATTCCTTCCATAGATCCATGAGACAAATAAGGGATACACTAGGGATATAACTACATAACCTACCATTTCAATTTCTTCTGGGGATACAATGGGATATAAAATGATATACAACCAACAATGCGATCTTTGGGTGTGCTTGAAATTTCGGTAAAATCCCCCATTATGGCAATCTATCTATCTATCTGTCTGTCTGTCTATCTATGTATCTATCTCTATCGATCTCTACCTATATCTATCTATATCTATATCTATCTATATCTATCTATATCTATCCAAATCTGTATCTAGCTATCTATTTCTATACCTATATCTATGTCCATATCTATATCTGTCTATATCTGTCTATGTCTATGTCTATGTCTATCTCTATCTCTATGTCTATCTCTCTATCTATATCTACCTATATCAACCTATATCAACCTATATCTATCTATATCTATCTATATCTATCTACATCTATCTATATCTCTATATCTATCTCTATCTCTACCTCTATCTCTACCTACCTACCTACCTATCTAATCTATCTAATCTATCTAATCTATCAATGAGCCAATCAATCAATCAATCATTCTATCTCATCTATCTGATCTATGTAATCTATCTATCTAATCTATCTAATCTATCTAATCTATCTAATCGATCTATCTAATCTATCTAATCTATCTCATCTATCTATCTATCCTATCCTATCCTATCCTATCTATCTATCCTATCCTATCCTGTCTATCCTATCTATCCTATCTATCCTATCTATCCTATCCATCCATCCATCCATCCATCCATCTATATATCTGTCTGTCTGTCTGTCTATCTATCTAATCTAATCTAATCTGATCTGATCTGATCTGATCTATCTATCTACCTACCTACCTATCTATCTATGTATCTATCTATCTATCTACCTACCTATCTATCTATCTATCTTTTCTATCACTCTGTTTATCTATCTATCCTATCCTATCCTATCCTATCCCATCCTATCCATCTATCTAATCTATCTAACCTATCTTTCTTTCTATCTTCTCTCTCTCTATATATATATACATACATATAAATATAAATACATAGACACATAAAAGGGAAAAACATGATCATCCTTTGGAATCGGGGGTTCCTCACTTTCTGACAAACATTGACAAACTAAAACAAATCCAGGCAGGTAAATGCATTCACCCTTTTGGCCGTCACTGGTACCTAGCATGGCATTGAACGGCTTGCTAAGGGGAGCTTCCTACTGCACCCGGGTGAGCGGCAAGCTCCTAGCAACACAGAGTTCGCTCCTTCAAGATACAGCGCTTGGAAATGATACAATTCTCTCCGATATTGACGCAAGAACCTGCAGCACCACAAGAAGCATCCATCCCTGTCAACAACACAAAGTGGCTACGGACATTAAGGCTTGTCTGAGGGTCAACACCATAGATTTTCAGACATGCCTGTTGGGGCAACCAAACTTCACTGTCAAATGACCAACTTCTCTTTTGGCACAGCCCTACATCCATGTTCCAAAAATACACATGGGGAGATAGTCTCTAAGCCACTCCTTCTGTCCATACTCGTGAGCTGAGAGTATATACCCCAAAAAACACCCTCAAGGGGCCTATGTGTGCGGCACAAACCACGCTCTTGGCACCCACTGTCACGTAGTCGCCAATGGTCATTGGGAAGAAAGCGATGTTCCCCTTGCGACATGGGCAGCTTGCGGCGCCTTTCTGATGGATTGGTACGGTTTAGCCCTCCCCACGTGCACAATCACAGACGTACAACATATTTTGTATGACATTGCGCTAGTTGTATAATGTTATATACTTTGTATCATATTACTACGTTATACTATGTTCTATTATATTGTAATATGATTTCCTACAATACAGTGGACTACATTACATCATATTGCATTGCAACATATCGCAATCTATTGCACCATGACACATCATGGCACACCACATCAAATAAGAATCTCATCATATTAATGTACATCCTAACATTTTACATTCAGTAATATTCACGCGTACATAAACACCCTGGGTCGCACAACCTACCCTCTGGTAAACTAACATAACTATGGACAATCACCATTTGTAATGGGACAACTCACTATAAATTGCCATTTTCAATACCTATGTTAGTTTGCCAGAGGGTACCAACTGTCCTTGGCGACTCTCCATGACCCATGAGCTCCACATATTTTGTTGCGACTTTGCTGTTCCATTGACCAGCAGATATCAACGGGCTACAAATCAACGACCGTGGCCAAAAACGACAGGTCTTTTTCGGTCTCAAATCATCAACTGGTTGGTGGTTGACCTACCCCTCTGAAAAATATGAAAGTCAGTTGGGATGATTATTCCCAATATATGGAAAAATAAAAAATGTTCCAAACCACCAACCAGTCAATGACATCTGGCCTTGTACTTCTTGTACGATGGTCTTAGGACGCAATTCTCGCCAACGATTACGTGTCTGCCTCGGTGCTTCGTCAGAAATTCACTGGGAAGTGTGACATCACCAGCACCAGCAGCAGCAGCACCACCACCACCAGCATCATCATCATCATCATCCTCCTCCTCATCAGCATTGTCAATGATGTGTCAATGATCATGATATCAGAAACGCACTTATTACACATTTTAACATATATTAACCAGCCATTATGATGAAACAACAATAAATACATATAAATACCCTCTGTAAACTAACATAGCTATGGAAACGCAGCATTTTTAACAGCTAAATCAACTATCAATGGTAACTTTAAATAGCAAACTGGTAAACTACCAGAGTTTTTATCGGTTCCGAGAGGCCGATTTTCAGTAGCTGCAAATCGCCTCGCAGCACCGTGCCTGGCCTCGCAGCACCGTGGCGAAGGAGGATCCACCATCCCCTAAATCAACATAAATGGGTGGTATCAACCATCAAAAATCATCAAAACATGGGTGGTTTGATACTGGTTTACTTTCTTGAATCTCCAGGTTGCAACATTAGTTGGGAATATTTATGATGGATTGCCTTGGAGAGCAATTGAGTAACACAATCAAGGGGCGGATCTTCCCTTTGAGCCAGCTGGGCAGCCGTACATGATCACCGAGTTGCCAACCAAGGTGATATTCTGCGAGCCGCACAACACTGAATTTCGACTTACCTGCCGAACTCGGCTGCGAGGCAGAGATTGGAAGCAATTGAGGTCTCAATTACTTGGGTGTAGGTTGAGCAAGTAACAAATGAATTTGATCTTATGTAGATGTTCTTGAAACTCACTCAAACCTGTTGGGGAATTCCATGGGGCAAGGTCTTTTCCAGCCTGGCGGAGCTACGCTCGACAATTGATTCAACTATAGACGGAAGCGGTGGTCCAGTGGCTGCGTTACTGTCTCTCAAACTTAAGACTACTATGGGTTTTCTCCAAAAACGCTGATCATGGATTGACAAGACCTGGGTATCCCCAATCTTGAAACGCATGTATCGCCGCTTCACTCATCCAAGCTCCCATCAATGCCTTGTTGCCAGAGGCAGTTTGAATGTAGTCAGCCTCAGTTGGGATCAATAACCCAGTTGGGATTCTCTGCCCAAAAACAACTACCAATTAAAAGTCAACATTTTTTTCAAACACAACCAGTAAAACAGGCATTCTGAGGATTATTCCGTTCATGTGTCTTTTTCACGGTTCTGGGAGAAATATTCTAAGATTCAAATGGTCTTTTGTCAGGGGAGCAATTGTGTAACGGTTGGAGTTACATGTGAGGATCCGAGGTTGACTAGTTCATGATAATTGACATAAATTGAATGCTATTGAATCTGGTTGGTGGTATACCGACCCCTCTGAAAAATATGAGTTCGTCACTTGGGATGATTATTCCCAATAATTATATGGAAAGTCAAAACAAATGTTCCAAAGCATCAACCACGAATGTATGTTGATGTTGGCAAACATATGACATGCTCATTCTTCTGCTCTCCAGTTTCCAGCTCCACCAACCAAGGAATGACAATATACAGCGGAGAGCAATTCTCAAATCCAAAGACTCCAGAGCCTACCTCATAGAGCCCGAAAACACAGTCAACCCAACAAAAACCAGGAGCGCCAACATGCAACCCCAAGAAACAAGAAACACCACACAAACCATTTCAAACCCAACGTCTTCTCATCTTGGCTCATTATGTGCCCACTTATCGAGACAGCTCCCGCCTTGTTGTAGTAGATGGGAGGAGCCTCCAGCTCCAGGGCCATGCCTCAGCAAAGGGTGTGCCAAAATGCCTCAAATATATCATGGTGATTCATGATATCATGAAAACACATGCAAACTATCTCAATTCATATCAGCTAATATCCAAATAGTTGCTGAGATATCAACATGTGTCCAAATTTTGGATGGTTTGAGAAACTGAACCTGGCCAAACCCTGCACCCTTAGTGGGGTCTGATCTGTCGACACATCGCATATCCGTGGGATTGGGGAACAGAAGAAGCTGATGGATGTCCAAGCGGCTCCAATCATCTTCTGACATGCCTAAAGAGCTTACAGAGCTTCTGTGTGACTTGATCTACGGTGATCATGCGCGTGGGGGCGGCCCCGGCATATGGGCTCAAACCCAGGGACCACATACATCATCCATCATCGCACGTCCAATATCCAAGAAGTCTAATTTCATCAACATGCCAATGGTTTCCATGGAAAACTGCTGTGAAGCCAGGAATGAATAATATAGGTTTCTTCGCTGCTGACATATGAAGCAGCATTCGTTTGGGTCTAGCGCTAACGCTCATGTAGCCGAGTCTGAGCCAAGCAATCTTCCAGTCGGAGGAACACCAAGCATTCAGGTACCAGTATAGTTCAAATTCATTTAGACCCAAATTGCAGGGGGCCTTCTACCACTATAAGTGGAAGTGTTGACACCCTGCTGAATACATGGACGTACGTGCAAAATCATGCAAATGCCAAATCACCTTAACTACTGCTTCAGTCAGCCTAGTCCATATATGAAAGGTCCGTGTTTTCATTGCAACTTATGTTTTAAGTTCTGGAAGTTCGTGAATTTTTGAGGCCATTAATGCAAACATCTCCTGCAGTTCCAGGCTAAGATCTTTCAGCGCCAAGATAAACTTGACTTGCAACATATCATTAGATCAGCTAATAAGGCCCATGTCCATCTACAGAATCTGTAGAGGGAAATTTTGCATCATACACTTTTACCCGCCACGAGCATCTAGCTCCATCAGGCTTGGGATAATGCCCGGATCACGCTACTCTGCAAGGTGTCTCAGCAGGTCTCGCTGTCTGCACACCGTGTCTCTTCCAATGGCATGTTGCTAGCTCAAAGCGCGGGGTTCTATTCAATTGCCGGTCTATATGGGAGGAGCAAGTGCGATCTGAAGTGATGTCGTGGTGCCAGAAAAATCAGAACCTTGATGTTGTAAAGTGGTGAAGAACTTCCCTCAGAAGTCTTCTTGTTCGTCTCTGTCTTCCTTCGCCAGCTTCGCTGTCTGCATGGGCTGCAGAACAATCACCTTCTCCGCCAAGGCCACAGTCAAACGCGTCAAACATGTCATAGGGACCCCCGTGGTGCCACTTGAAACGATGGGAAGTATACTATGAAAGGCAAGTTGATTTCGACTTGGCTCGTCTCCATATCTTTCATCTTTCAGCAATGCAAAGATCAGCAGGAAACTCGACTTGCGTCCCATACCATCACCGAAATTTGACGCGGTCGTCGTGTCCCAAATCGCCAAATCCGTTTCGGCCCAGCGGTAACTTTTTCGAGATGTCAAAGTCCCATCTTTTTGCAAATCTCCAAGTATCCAGGAGACCTTGGTCGTTGGGGGTTGCAGCAACAGCAGCAACTCTTTTGTCGCATATGAAAAAACACTTGTAGGCTCCAAGAACAGAGAAACACTTGTAGGAATTTCAGGAAGAGTTCGCTTCCAACATCTTAGGTATCAAACACTTTTCGTTTTCCTAGAATTGTGACGTAGATCCGCCAGCGAACTGACGCTTCCTTCTTTTTTGCACACCCTTTGGACAGGGTACACATGTACCGATGATTACCAATGTGGATTCCACCATAGTGCCTAAGCATTTGCCTAGTGAAAGGATGATTCAAGCGACTTGTAAATCGCGCACCGCTGAGTGCCACTGAGCTCCACACCAACTTCCATCAGGTTCGATGACATGTAGTTTTTCAACCTCCTCACATCTTAACTGCGCCAGGAGAGGCCGGCTGCCAGACTTGTTGGGGGCATAGCACCGGGAATATAGATGAGAACGGAGTTGTTGTCAAGATAGGATCAAGAAATCCCTCCGAATGAAACACCCACATCTCTGGCATTTTTTTTTGACTCCACTACTTCTCCTCTGTGTCAAAATATACCTACCAAATAGTCGGGCCCACTCTGCCAATTAAACACATCTCTGGAACCATGAATTTTTGTTTTTCCCCTCCAAGTCAATTTTGAATTGACCGCGTTCAATTTTGACTTAGAACTTAGCAACCATCAGCCTTTTGGTGGATGAGAGGGTGAGATCGAGGGAGGGTCTGGGTGCAGGGTGTGTAGGGGGGCTGAGTTGTAAGGTTTTGCTGTGGCAGTTCCATTGTTTTGGGTCCCTTGAAGAAACCATAGATTCATGCAGACCCCCATGAATTCCATAAATACATGATTCATGGGCCACTATTTAGGGGGATTCCATTTTTGATGTTGTTGTTTTAACCTTGTTGACCTTCTGGACCGTGTGTGGGGTTATTAATCCGGTCTTGATCTATGATATCATTTGATATCATATAGAACTCTATAATACAAGCATTATGTATATAATACAACGTATACAAAACCAATATACAGTATCTAACGAATATTGGATTGATTTACCACTACACCCACTCCTGCGGCTCGGTTCTGAATTTCATATTTTCTTCTCACATGTAGCTCCCTCTCCTGCTGGGAACTTCTCATCGTGGTGTCCGTCGGTGGTGAACAAACAACGGCCACGCTTTTGTAGTTCCCCCGGAAGAAGATATCGACCCTTCGGCGGATGCCGAATCGATACCTGCGGCACAGATCCACCATTTGTTGCAGGTTGCAGGGCAATAAAACTCCTAAGATTCCAGGGGCATCCAACGTCTTACATGGCCTTGGACCCTTGGATCTATTGAAGATGACATTTCTTCTTTCTCACAATTTGATCACTCTTGGTATCAAACCTTTTCGCTGCCAAGTGACTTTTTCAAAGCTGCGAGTACGTCTGATAGCCGTGCTGCTGCGTGAATCTCAGCCAGAGCAAAGACCCAATAAAAATATTGGTAGCAGGCTCCGTCTAAACAGGAAACAATGACAGCTTTGGGGGGTTCACTCATCATTCTGAATCATTCTTTTCAGATTTGCTGCCGGGAGCAGCAAGCTTTTCTCTTGACGTGAGTCAGCTACTCAGCTGCTTCCCATCCTTTGGGATTGTGGTCTAAATGCTGGAAACCAGTGGTGTTCTGCAATCCTGAAGCAAAAAGATATGCCGAGGACCCTGGTTTTTGCAAATGAGAACGGGGAATCATGACCCTCCAAAGATCAAATGTAATGTTTGATTGAGACCAGCAGCGGGAGCGGTGAGTCACAGTTGTTCTTCCCTAAATTGGATTGTGAACCTGCGAAGAATAGTTATTTCATACATGGAAAACCACCATGCCTAGATCATTTTCCATGGGAAGCCCCGCGTTTCCCATATGTATGTATACCCAAATATATATATATATATATACATATCATAGGGGCCCGCAAGATAGAACAAGAAAAACGTTTCGCTGGATGTTACACCATGGATCATTTCGCCATCAGTTCGCCCATGGCATCCATGGCATCCAACGTTGGAAAATACCAAGATCCTGGCCATACAGAAGCTTCCCTGCGGTGACACCAGCTGAGCTGCTGCCTTAGCCCAGGGGCCGATGGCGAGGAAAGGTCAACACATTTCAGCTGTTTCTCTATTATGTAGATATATATATATATGTGTATATATATATATATTGAAAACACACACACACAGATATATATATATATATATATATATACACACACATATATATATATATATATGAAATCAGCCTCACACCCTCTATCATTCATGGTGTATACATGTGTTTTGTCAAAAACATCGTTTTTGTACCCCATATGAGCTGCAATTGAGCAGTATGTGACGACTGTCAGGCATCGCGTCTGAACTTTGCTAGATACATGTTCCCCAAGGAGACAACTTTGATTTAGCAGGCACGAGTATCATCTCGGTCATTACATTCACAGCTGTTTATGATTTCTTACACATACCAGGCTCTTCCTTCTGTTCATGGACATGGGAGATGGTTGGAGCATCAAAATAAAGCTGATTTGTTAGATCGCATTTGCTGTGGGCATGCAGGTGTATACGCATCACACTGAAGAAGAATTAGCTTGTGATGCATATATTTCCGAACCTAGCCAATACGGTCAAAATCGAAGGGTCTTTTTAACTGGCAGCCCAAGTCAGGCTAGTTGCACCAATTAATTATGGTATACAAAGTTCAATACTCCAAAACCATGTCCCTCGGTTGTGGTTCTTGAGCCTCCGACATTGCAAAACCTGGGCAGTTTCAGAGCACAGGCGTCGAACCCGGTCTTTTGCTTGGTGGTATCCTAGATGCGGGATTCCGAAAGCCGTGAGTTTGCACCACTCACTCATTTGGATCATTTTGCATCAGGCATCAGCAAGAACCCGTATGCGACTCAAGTTCCAAGGTTACCAATGAAACCAATGAACTAACTGTGAAAACGGGGTTCAAGTGTTCAACCGCACCGTTGCTTGCGCGCTCATGTGATCTAAAACACAGATTAAAGCAAGCGGATGCCTGAATCTTAGCATTCCTACACCCAGGGCATGACGTCAAAACCCCTGTCTGGCCCCTATCTCTTGAATGGAATGGGCCGAATGGGCAGACTGATCCGGGGACCGCACTCTGAGACACCACCACGAAGCTCGTGTCTGCAGTGCGCCTCGACTCATGAACTTTATGCACCCATCTCAAATGTCTTTCTCACACCGGGGCCCAGTGTGTTTGAAAAAATCCGCCAATCTTTTTGGGACATGGACTGGGGCAACGGACATCACCTCGGGATTTTTCAGATTCAAACAAGGATCTGAGTTTTCCCTGCACCTCAGAGGTACTCTTCAGTGTGATACAGTAGCTAGTGGGCTTCAACAATCATGAAACAACACCAGAACACCTAAAAACCCACTCCCGGATACTGCCAGTATGTTAGCCCTTGATTTTTGCACTGCCAGCAAGCAAACTTTCATATAGCATAATCTCATGCAGTGAAGACCAACATATTCCACTTCCACTTCATCCCCAAACCATCTAACATCCGTCCCAACAAATCATCGACAGCTCAGCCTTCTGAGAGTTGCTGGGCAAGTTTCCACTGAAGGGCGGCAGGTACCTCTGCAAGCCCCAAAACTGAGGACTTTCTGGATCTGGGTGTGCATTCAGTATCAACAGGTTTGTAAGTTCTTGAAGGGAAAAGGCTATTGATCAAATATTATTCTTAATTTAAAGCATCCACGCGTACACGTGTATATATCCGCCGACCCCGGAAAAGCAAGTGGGAGCGCGCAAGGGAAGAAGAAATTTTAGATGCAACAACAACAACAACAACACCAACACCACCAACACCACCACCACCAACAACGACAACGACAGCGACAACGACAGCGACAGCGACAGCCACAACGACAGCGACAACGAAAACAACGAAAACAACGACAACAACGACAACAACGACAACAACGACAACAACGACAACAACAACAACAACAAACACAACCACAACCAACAACCAACAACCAACAAACGACAAACAAACGACAAACAACCAACAACAACCAACAACAACCAACAACAACCAACACCAACCAACAACAACCAACAACCAACAACCAACCACCAACAACCAACAACCAACACCCAACACCCAACAACCAACAACAACAACAACACCAACAACCAACAACCAACAACCAACAACCACAACAACAACAGCAACAGCAACAACAACA
>Ga0126342_10018188_pt1 | contig 12067 bp, 12 predicted proteins | sample Cyp1metagenome_FD_92528 | JGI IMG/M metagenome (GOLD analysis project Ga0126342, IMG submission 92528) | Coral microbial communities from Lord Howe Island, Old Settlement Bay, Australia - Cyphastrea 1 metagenome | ecosystem: Host-associated > Invertebrates > Cnidaria > Coral ... | reverse complement strand
TGGATTAGAGCAAGAGGTGATAGCTTAGTATCATCTCAAATCATGCATGATGACAGCTTTGTGCCATGATAAGAATGGCCCCAAACAGAAAACAAGAACAAAGGCACACGAAAAGAGCAACAGGGGCCAATTCAGCGGGTGCAAGAAGCAACAAAGCTCAGTGCCGAAACCAGGGATCCCCCCAGCCAGGATCCCCGAGATCACAAAGAGCAGCCATCCCGGCATGACATATCGTGACCTATTTTGTTTTGACCGAACGAGTTTGAACTCACTATTTTCGTGGAATCAAAATAGTCTGAACGGCAGTGTGAACTGAATGAACTGAAGTGTTGCAGTGGGTGTCAATGTTTGTTTCCTGTGACCTTTGGCAGGTGGCGACTTCATCGCTCTATTGGATGATGTTGTGTCTCCTAATGATGACACATGTCAGTAATTCAGGCAGTGTCAAGTGTGGAGTGTGGAGTGTTTGGTGTGGAGTGTAAAGTGAAGAGTGTGTGGGGTAAAGTGTAGAGTGTAGCGGGTGGAGTGTAGAGTGTAAAGTGTAGAGTGTGGTGTCTAAAGTGTAAACTGTAGAGTGTGGAGTGTAAAGTATAGAGTGTCAAGTGTGAAGTGTGAAGTGCAAAGTGCCAAGTATAGAGTGTGGAGTGTCAGGTGTGCAGTGTAAAGTAGAGTGTAAAGTGTAGAGAGTGTGGAGTGTAAAGTGTAGAGAGTGTGGAGTGTAAAGTGGTGAGTGTGGAGTGTGAACTGTAAACTGTAGAGCGTGGAGTGTGAAGTGTAAAGTATAGAGTGTCAAGGGTGAAGTGCGAAGTGCAAAGTGTATAGTGTGGAGTGTCAAGTGTAATATGTAAAATGTAAGGGTAGAGTGTAGAGTGTGGAGCGTGGAATGTCAATAAGTGTAAAGTGTGAGGTGTAAAGTGTTACAAAATGCTGCAGCAACCACGCGAAACGACATTCTCCCCATGTCCCAGGCCTGCCACGCGATTTGCAGGCTGTCACCACTTGACGCAGCCCAGAGAATGAGATTCACAAAAAAAAACGTGCAGCGCGACACGAGTGTGCTTCGCCTGCCACGCAAAAGGAAGATGGACACGTCCAAAGTGCTGCGCCTACCACGCCAAATGAAAGTCATCTTCTGAAAACCTTGCCAAAGTATTGCGCGTGTCACACAATACGACTTTCAAGATGTTATGCACCATGTTGGAATGTCACAAAGTGCCACGCTTGCCATGCGAAACGGGCTTTGAAACCTGCAAAAGTGACCGCTTTTGCAGAACTTGCCAAAGGCACGGTCATAGCGACCTCACGCGAACAGTTGCGAACAGTTGCGGACGGTTGCGGACGGTTGCGAACTGTTGCGCAACGTTTGGCGAACACACCCTCAACTCCCAAACCCCCATAATCCCCAGAATGAAAGAAATTTGAACCCTTCCTACGCATTCGGGAAAAAACCACCGTGACAGTTCCTCACCGTTTGCACAACTTGTTTGGATATATCGAACATACCGTTTTTTTTGGTTACAGTGGTTTGGAGGAAAACTCTGACAGGCAAGGTAAGGAAATTAGGAACCATTTGAACAGACTGGGCCATTGGGGTTCCAATTGACGTTGCTTATGATGTTTATGATGTTGATGATGGTGATGATGGCGATGATGATGATGATGATGATGATGATGCTGATGCTGATGCTGTTGATGATGATGATGGTGATGATGGTGATGATGGCGGTGCCTACAGCAAATCAGCAAACGCGATGGAAATCGGGAATTATGGTGGATGGGCGAACCCTCGTAAAACGCAAGGGGCAGAAAGCGTGACACACTTAATCTTGTGGTTCTATGCGGATCCATGGTTAAGAAAGTGTTAGCGTTGCACAACCACAAACATAACAAACACACAGAGAGGTTCATCTCTAAACTTGCTGAGGCTTTCATGGCAAGGCGAAAACAACAGAACCGCGGCTGTGGCTAGTGGTTCGTGACTAATGCAACCGCTCAATTTTTTTCGATTATGGTGCGTGAATCAATTTTGTTGTTTGACTTGGTTCTTGACGAAATGCATCCGAACAGACCGCATAAACAATTCCAATCGCACAAAACGCGTTGTGGGGAAAGAAAACTGACACAGACAAAGGAATCGTTTCACAAATCATGAGTTACACGACATGACATCAATTTTTTTCGATCCCATAGTCAAACACACATGAATGGCGCAGATGGTGGAGGGGTAATTGCCGGTTCTCAGGTTTTCAAAGTCGTGTTCGCAACAATGGAACCTAGGGAAACCATGACCGTTTTGTTCGACATTCCCATTGAACAAAAAAATATGGTTGTGAATTTCAGGCATTTTGGCGTGTTTTTTCGGAGCTTCGTGTGCATGCGGCAGGTGTGAATTGCATGGGTTTGTTTGTGAATCCGCCAGACCAAAATGTAAATGTAAGTTGACTGTCCATGATGTCATACGCGCGAGAAGTGACACACATATTTATTGAGGAACATATTACAATCACATGTTTTTCCGACAGCACCGTTCACATACGATTTGGTTTTGACCAATTCTGTCGTTTACAAACCCAACTGATTGTTGTGCAAAATTCACTCATCAGCACCCCCAATTCCCTTCAACAAATGATAAATTGAGAAGGAAAACATAACATTTTTGGGACGCCGCAAGACCAATCCCAATCGATGGTCAAGAGTCAACATGAACGGTGTTTGTTGGAACCTCAGTTACCAAACCATTCTGCCGGGCAACCGGAGGACCATTTTTGCTGAACATTGCATGGCAGCCATGGCATTGCCCATTTTCTTTTACTGCTTACCAAATTGCATCATTTTTTGCCATATTTGCCGAGGTCACAGGCTGTGTGGAGGACCAGGACCGGTAACCGTTCCAGCCGTGCAGCTTTCAACGTCCATTTCTGGTGGTTGATTTCCCAAGTTGTAGAACAAGAAAACATGATCTATGAGTATGGGTGAAAGTTATGAACCTAAGAACCACCCTCTTGGAATCAAACCTAGCAATCGGAAATCCCCAAGGAATGAACATTTATAGCTGGGACAATCATTGAATTAAATGGGGGTTTTCCATCTCCAGTCATTTCCAGGGCTCACCATCCCCTTCCCAATTTGGACCCAGACCCACGAAAAAGGAGATACAAACAGTAACAATCATTGGGATTTTTGTTGGGTTCCCAAATCCAAGAACTTTGATATTTGGCTGCAAAAATTGTTCGAATATCCCATCCATGATTTCTGGACATGAGCCAGTATGGTCGATTTTGAAGGACCCAAATATTAGACAGACCCGGAAAAATGGATGGATCACGCTAATCAAAGACTGGGATTCTGTACCACGAGAAATGACTACGGTTGCCATAGCCTTGAACTGTCCCATGATAACCTGCGTCCGTTCTTTTTCTCTTGGGAAACTCAATGCTTCGCAATCTCGACCTCAAGGAACATCATCATTACCAAGGTCAAGATTGGGAAACTGCAAAAAATGGAATTTAGGATCCATGTTGATCCATACCGATTTTGGTTTTTTTTGGTTTTTTTTTTTTTTTTTTTTTTCGTTTCCATTAGTTATTACCGTGTTAATTGTTTTTTATCGGTTCTTACGGTTTCTTGTTGCTTATTATTGATTCCTCTTTGTTGTCACTAGTTCTTGGTGGCTAGGACTGGCAATTATTGGCTACTATTGGTTCTCCCTCTTCGTCAGGACTACTACTGGCTATGATTTGTTCGAATGATCGGTTTCTATTTCTGTTCATCATTGTATCATTCTTGATTAAAACATCATCCGGAGAATAGTCACCAAAACCATCCAAAAACGATGATTGGATTTAGGATGATTTATATAGGTGACCCGGAACTCAGTACTGATTCAGTTGATCATCTACTCTAAGTCTTCGGCCAACCTGCTCTCCTCGCACTTCCGCCATGGTGCCAACGCGGGCGCTAACCCTGCGGGCCAAGAGCGCTGGCCATGGCCGACTGTGTCAAGTTCGATGGAAGCATTGGGGAGGACGGCGACAGCGACAACTTCCCATGGCGTTTGTTTTTTTTTACTTTAAGCCCCAAAATCAAGGGGACTTTTTCATCACGTCCCAGGTGAACATGGCAAGTTTGGTGTAAAAAATCACTTCCCAGGTGAGCACTTGTTGAGTAGGGAAGGTTCATTAATCAGTCCCATCCCGATGATAACATATGATGACGTCCTCCTTAAACGGAACCCCAATTGCTGGAGCCGAGTCATACGACTCCTCTCAGGACATGCTCCCAAGGGTGGCTACATGGCTCACCTCCCTGACTGGCGAGAGTACCTGCCCGAGACCCTGGCGAGCAAGGTGACCTTCCGCTTGCAGAAGTGGTGGAATCAACGTCGTTCTGCCGATCTCTACCCAGAGTATTTGGATATCTGCAACTCTGGGGGCAAATTTGGGACCCCCATCCCCGAACATCAGTTAGTCTTGCGCAAAGGCTTCCCCAAAGGTTCCTGGGAGTGGCAGATGCACATGTATGGAGCAGCCTTGTATTATCACATGGCCAGCAGCAGGGGCGAATCCATTGTGAATTTGGATGAGAACATGTTGCGAAACAAGCAGGTCCTGGAGTTGGAATGCATGCGTGGTGGCGGTGCGCGCTACTTGGCCCAGGTTTGCGGCCCCGAACGCTACGTAGCAACTGATGAAAGTGAGGAGAACATCAAGATATGTAAAGCTGTACATGAACCATTTCCTCCTGGCCTAACCTTCCAACAAGTGAAGATTGCCGAGATTTCCAATGCCTTTGAGGCCGAGAGTTTTGACGCCTTGTTGTGCGTGGAAGCTGGTGCTGAGTTGGATAAGAAGGAACTTGTGCAGTCAGCGAAGCATGTCCTGAATCCTGGAGGTTTGCTCTTGTTGTGTGACGCCTTCATGCAGGAACAGGTGCGTGACTTGTTGCAAGAGCTGCAACATGGTTTTGAGGTTGAAGTGTGCACTGATATTGGCAAATGGATACGAGCCACTGGCTTGTCTCCTGTGAATATTGCAGAGACTCACAGCGTTTTTGGTGTCGCTGGCTGCACCTACATGCGAATTGTGGCCAGAAGGCTGTGAGAAAACGGAGTCTTTTTGTGAAACTATGCAGTCCAAAGATTCTACTCAATCGGTGTTTGACTTGAGGTTTATTCACGAAGAAGATTTGCATCCCACAATTCACCCCAGGACTGGGCTGGTGGATCATGCTGCCCAGGAGTTGTGCTCAGATAGCCTCTCTGTGTGAGGGCCTTGGTCTAAGAGTGACAGCGGTTGAAGGTTCAGGTTAGAGACCGCTTGCTTGATGGTTTCCAGGCATATATTTTGATGCTTGGTCATTTGGATTCAGGTAGGTAGTTGGTAAAACTTTTGGTGTGGTTTGGCACGGAAGAGCTTTATTTTTCATCCATTTTCCAGTTTCGCATCTGACTCACCAAATCAAAGCAGGGTTTTGAACAAAACCAGCGGTCGAGGGAAAGGTCAACCAAGCAGCTCAGTAGCTTTTTGAGGCTCATCTTCTGCATGATGGCCAAGTGTAGTGCTGATTCATGGGGCCATTTTGCAGGTAGCTGGGTAGCTGCCAGGGTATTCCAGTCCCAGAGTTTTCCGGTTTCCCCAGGTTGAAAGCTGCGACCAAAGACTGTCAATGTCAGCGCAACTGCAATCTGAGCATTTCGAGCCGCGACCTCAGTTTCTTTTTTGTACCAGTCTGGAAGCTGCTGGGGAAGGAGATGACTCTGACAGATCTGACAGGTAAAGCCTGTGAAAACATGACACCCCGATTGTAGGTTGCCAGCATGTCCAATGTTTCAATGGTTAAGTCGGTTAAGTCCTCATGTTTGGCTGCCAGGCTCTTTCATTTCATTGATGTCTTGGTGGTCAAGTCCCATCTTTGTAGCTAAGTCAGCTAAGTCCACCCTACCGCCGAGCGGACCGTCCGGGAGCGTCCGGGGGCCCTTGCGGCCCTTGCAGCTTGTTGGGATAAGCGTAGAAATGGGGGTTATATCCCAAGATTTCCCAACTTATGGGGGTTTAATGGGTTTTATATATAGTAATTTTCCCAACTTATGGGGGTTTATAGCCATAGGCCATAGCTAAGTCATACTTCATTGATACCCCCCTATCTGGACCCACAAGTATACCGACAGGGACAAGTCCGGTCTCAGTTTTGTGGTTTTCAACGTCGAAAATAAGTTTGACCCATACCCAAAAGTCCGTGACATCAAGGTTTGTCATTTTTTCTGGAATACCACTATCACTCAATTGCCAGTAGCATTTGATATACCATTGGAATAGAGACCTGATATACTACTACTCTTCGATTTCGCTGCAACTATTACGGGTGTACCAATCTTTTGGGGTGGTTTGGTAATTTGTGTCAGCTGCAGATGGTTCAAAAAAACCTCTGGTTCTTTGGTGAAAGCTCGGCGCTCCAACGAAAAGATTGACCCCATCCCGCTCAGCGCCTGCTCACTCCGCCGGTTCCAGTGCTCAAAAAAACCCGCCGGTGGGGCGGGTGCGGCTGCGGCCATGCCGTTTGGGAACCCTGGGATGTGAGTTTGCTCAAAGATGGGGTATAGGGTATACTCCCAATCCATTAATTTATCATCACATTCCCCACCACAAATGGTCATCAAATGGTGGTAAATCCTCATTGAATTGCAACAACGTGTTTCATGGGTCATCTGCATGGTGCCAGCGGCTGATCACTGGAAGAAGAGCAAAACTCTCGTTGATGGAACTACGAAACTCAGGTTTTTTTCGAAGTTCTCCCCTCCCAAGATATCTTGGGGCTTAAGGAGTTGGGTGGATATTTTCTCCGGGCGGGTTGAACCTACTACATCCTGCCCCAACACAAGGCTTGGGACCCTGAAGAAGTTCTTCGCTGACAAGGGCTTTGGTTTTATTACACCTGATGAGTCCGGGACCGACTCGAAATGAACACTGCGGGGGTAGAGATCAGGAAGAGAGACAGCTCCTCTGACATGTTGATTTTTGTGGATCACAGATCAGTCTTTGAGTAGAAGATACATCAAGATAGTAGGGATACAGCTTATAAAAGCTGTAGAATTGTGTATATATATATACATTGACATATGTACATAACTTAGAACCACTTTCTCTCAAAGATTCTGAACTGAGCTGTGCTGAGTATCCCCTGGTTGGATATCCCCTGGTTAAGTTTTATGCTATGCTGCTATGAAAAATGTGAAAGCATTTCCAAGTGTCTTCTATCTGGGCCTGAACCCAATAGCGACTTCTGTGTAATTGTTTGCGTGGGTTAAAATCATCTGGGTTCATTATGGGGTATAAATATTTTAATATAAAACTGTTGGTTTATTATGGGTTTTCAATATTGGAAAAATATGGGAAAAAGGGTTTTCAAGATTGCAGGCCTATGCCTACAACTGAACCTCATAACACTAATCGTGGTGCTACAATAAACGCATTGCCAGACTCGAGGCCGGGTCAGGGGGACATCTTCGCGCCCGCGCGGAATTTGGTCTGGGGCCTTGGTGGCCCTACCAAGATGGCTGGGATGATACCTGCAGCTCGGTACAGCTCATTACAGACTTGGTATATCTCGGTATATCATCCAATATCATCCATGAACACTGGGGATCTATACCAAGTTCTGATCATCCCATGTTTAATCGGCAATCTCACCAGGGAATAAACATTTCTCCAAGTTTTTTTTCAACGGCGCTTCTCAGCGGAGCAAGGTGGGTGCAGATGAGTCCAAATGCCGCGAAGGTCTTCGAGTGACATTTGAGTCTGAAATCGAGGTTCGCAGGGTGCGTCTTCTGATTTTGCGATCAGACCACGCAAAAGTTCAGTGAACATCTCCCAGGGTTTCTTTGATTTCTACATATTTCTACTGTTTTTGGCCCTGATCACCAGCCGTGATCGTGTCGATTTGGTCATCTCGACGGGTTGATCAGGCTCGGACAAACAAACCCAAAGCGACCACTTGGAGTGCGACGGGAGATACGGCGTCCATGGGCGGAGTCATGAACAGCTCTGAACTATTGGTGAAACAGGGCACAAAGGTGAACTGATACGCCATCGCAGGCTCATATCCAAAAATGTTATTTTTTGGGTGATCCCCCACTATGATTGGTTCTGCTTAAACCTGCATCTTGCAGAAACAGTGCTAGAATTTTGGTGAATGTTGTTACTAGGGTCTAGATATGGTGTTCTCCTGCAGGCTTTTCCCTTAAATCAATTCTGGAATGCTCCAGCTTAGCTAATCCCATGTTGTTTTTTTGATGCAGGTATCCTGGAAGGTGTCATAGCAGCTGCACTACCAGGAGGCTGGGTCCTCCAAGATTCAATGGTCGAAGTGTTTCGACCCCGACGACGATCCCCGTTTCCACAAGAAAACCCAGCAGTGTGCGAAGTGAAGGTGAAGCTTATGGGAATGGGGGTGCAATCATTTGGGGTCCGCAAACATGTCGTAAAACGAGTCCACGTGTCATCTTTGCAAGGGTCAAAAAAATGTGAATTGTTTTTGTGACGCCTGAGCTTGAAGTGAAATCGAAGTGACTTGAATGGAAGAGTCTTGGGGTCTCCAAAAAGGGCTTTCTTAGCAGATATTTGGCAACGGGTGTTCCGAAAGCTTATCTATTTGGTGCGTTGATTTGGATATGACCATCAGCCATGTCCAGGATTAATCATATGTATATATATATATATGTATATATCGATATCGATTCGATGCCTATATATACGTACATATATCTTTCTATATATATATATATATATCTATGTATATATATATATATACATGGTAACCCCCCTGAAACCCACCTTTTTTACATATTCATCACATGATTGTGTCAAAAGGGGGTTACCGTTACCTTACATACAGGCCTATTTTGAGGAATTTTTGGCAATAGTTTCAAGAGGGGCTACTATATATGTATATATAGTAGTGTAGTAAGCAAGTTAGGCTGATTTAACTTAACTTCAATGATAGCATTCTGGGAAGAACGCATTCAAAATGCATTCCCTGCTAAATCTAAGATCTAAGATCTAAGATTCCCCCAGGACTCCTGAACAAATCTTAGACTTTCCTAACCAAATCTAAGATCTAAGATTCCCCAGAACTCCTGAGCAAATCTTAGATTTTCCTGACCAACATCTAAGATCTAAGGTCTAAGATTCCCCCAAGACTCATGACCAATCTTAGATTCTTAGATCTTAGATCTTAGATTTGGATCTAAGCTTCCCTCAGGACTCCTGAGCAGATCTTAGATCGTAGATCTTAGATTGGGGGAAGAATGCATTCTGAACGCATTCCTCTGAAAATGCATCCATCTTGGTTTTCCCTTAAGTAGATGGGATTGATTTAACTACCATGAACTAATTTCAACTTTGGGTCTTTTCCCCAAACCTGAAAAATCAATGAACACACTGTGCCAACGCAATGTTGCATTTTCTTGAAGGAATGCCCCACCATGTTTAAGGGAATGTATCACTCTTGTGAATGGAACATCGCAAAAAAGTAATGCTACACCACAACTCTTTTGAAAATATATTATTGTTTCCAGTGAATACTGCAGAGACTAAGAGAGCTTTCTTATTGAAGTAATTCTGTGCCCTTTCAAGTCACTTTTCTTCAGAAGGGGCACTGTCAATCTCACAGAGGTAGCATTTGTGAGTTTTTTGTGTAAGCAAAGACGGCTCACATTTGTTCATTTCAAGTATACACAATTACGGTCAAAAAATGCGTGCATACTAACTTTAGAAAGCACAATGTAGCAGTACTTGTGCCACATCAGCATTTTCTTTTAAACATCCAACTTGTTTTTCAACAAATGTAGTGTCACTTAGAGAAAAACGTGTATGTTCTTCAAAGTAGTGGCTACATTTCTGAAGATAGTCTTGTTTTATTTGAAGAGATACTGCATTTGATTGAAAGATGCCTTGTATGTTGCAGGGACTTTTTTTTGCAACGTGTTTTTTCCTTCCAGAAGTATTGTACCTAGTACGTTATGAAATGGGTCTGTGAATTAAGGAATGCATATTTACATGTTGGAAAAAAACACAGCCTGATCGAACTCTTGAGATATATTTTCAAGAGAAGTGGTTTGTGCAAAGGAATGCTACCTATTGAAAAGGAATACTCTTTTGCTTGAGGGAAGCTACACCCTTTGAATGAAAGTGTTTGTTTGTAAAGCCTGCTTGTCAATTAGAATTGGTTCTTCAAGAGAAGGATGCATGTTTGATCGTCTCTTGTAGTCATTTACAGTGTTTTCACTGCCTTTTTCAGGTCTGGGGGAAAGACCCAAAGTTGAAATAATTTTTTTAAAAAAATGTGGGTTGAATCACTACTTAAGGGAAACTTTGCAGAGAGGTGGAGGTACTACGAGGCACGTAAATTATACTTAAGACATAGTTTGGAAGGGGTAAGAACTAAGGGGTTCTAGGACCTCCTAAGACCCACACATCCGAAGTATTGAGCCACTGCAGTAGTACAACAAGAGACAGAAGATAGTAAGGAAAAAAAGATGCCAAAGACATATCTACCATATTGATCATCAAATAAAATGTCTGCAAGATCTGAAGGCGTACAAAATTCAAAATTCATGTGTCACAACAAGGAACAAAAACATGGTAAAAACCAATGTAAAGCTTAAAATTGCCATTTGGCCACAGCGCTGTGCGCACTCTGTCAATGTTTGAATTGAAAGTCCTTGTTGGGAGCCCAATACGGTAGTCGAAAAAGGTGTAAATACCATCAAAATATGTCATTTGTATCTACACATGAAGCATCACAACTCATCACACTCAAGCATCCAAAGTCTTCAAATTAAGGAAAGAATGCTGGTTGTTATTGGCATGCGGCTGATACGCCGCCCTTGGAAGGGTTGCTAATTTTGAGATGTGCCATTTACGATCCCTTGGAATGGTCGCAAAATTGAAAAATGAAGGCTGTCAAAGTGGGGGTACAGGATTTGATTTTCGCCTTCATTACATGCTGCACATGCTGTCGTGTGTTCATCAGGGGGGTATTCATGTTCCTGAGAAGTGTTTCACTTACGTTACGGAACACGTTGCCGTTGTTAACATGTTGCACATGCCGTCGTACATTCATCAGGGGGTGGGGGGTATTAACGTTCCTGACGAGAACTTCAGTTATGTCACGGAACACGTTGCCGTTGTTAACATGTTGCACATGCTGTCGTATATTCATCAGGGGGGTAGGGGGGTGTATTAACATTCCTGACGAGTTGTAACAAGGATTGCCTTCACAAAAGATTCAAGATGGCCCAAGTCAACCACAAAAAAAAAACTAAGACTTATCATTTTCGAGGTCGTTTGTGGGGCAAATCCCAAAGAACCATTGTTGCTGGTATTCAACACATGGATGGTACATGGAAACACGTCAATAAATTCAGACCAATGTCCATGCTCCACAAGAAAAAACAGCAAGTTTACAAAAAAAAGGCACTCTTGGGCTTACACTTGGACATGGCTTCATGATGTCGCCTTGTTGGAGTCTGTGGCCGCTGCGTTGCCAAAAGCACTCGGGCACTGAAGCTTCGAGAAGAGGAAAAAAATGGATGGGTGGATGTTTGCCTCGGATGATTGAAAATCATGATTTCTAATGTTTTTTTTAAACCTTGAAGAGCAAAATCGATTCACCGTGCAGGCGGAACGCAAATTTTGACACTTGAGTCACACGCCTGCCAATCGAAATGAATGTCCATATTGCAAACATTTTTGGACAAGTCCCACAAATACCAGCATTTTGTCTCTTAGCCTCAAAAATCACAATTTCAATTCATCACCCTTACAAGGGCGGCGAGTCAACCGGTTGCCTTGTTTTTGAAGGCAAACAAAAAACACTGTAAAACACAAAAGGAAATCAAAACCGGTAGTTCGATTTTTGGGGGTAGCATAAAAATATATATGTATATATATTTATACACACCTACTCAATCCTATTTCTCTATTTATTCCCTAATATATATATATATTTATATATATATACATACATATACATATATATATATATATATGAGGGTTTCAACAGCCATAGG
>Ga0126342_10018187_pt1 | contig 12068 bp, 12 predicted proteins | sample Cyp1metagenome_FD_92528 | JGI IMG/M metagenome (GOLD analysis project Ga0126342, IMG submission 92528) | Coral microbial communities from Lord Howe Island, Old Settlement Bay, Australia - Cyphastrea 1 metagenome | ecosystem: Host-associated > Invertebrates > Cnidaria > Coral ... | reverse complement strand
CTGCTGCGGAGGTTTTGAGGGTTTTAAGGCCTGCCCAAAACGTGCCACGTAGCAGTTTCGAAGCCCAATAGAAACAGCTTGTGGGGCCTAGGGAGGTACCATGACCGAAAGCTGCTGCGGAGGACGCCTTCGAAAGCTGCTGCGGAAGGTTGTGAGGTTCTGAGGCCTTCGAAAGCTGCTAGAGGAACTTGGAAAGGTTCCGAGCGCTCGAAGCCAAAGCCGGCACAGGGCCATGCCGCACACCTACGGTGATCCCGGGCGCCGCCCCGCCTAGGCCAAGGCTAGGCAGGGGTCGGCGGATATGTGCAGTACATTTCTAGATTTCTGTATAGATTTCTACAGATTTCTATAGATTTCGATCAATGTCTTACCTGAAGCCTTCAGATGGCAGGCACACCTGGCAGCTGGTGAAGCGGAAAAGGCTGTGCCACTTGCCTCGGAGGTGTGAGATCGCAACAGATTCCCGCAGCAAAAGAGGAAATGAAGGAGGAACATCTCCCAAAAGCACATTATTACATATTTTGATTTTGTTTGGGATGGATAATATGGATAAAAATGGACAAAAGTAGATGTTCTAAGTAGATACTCTGTAGATGATCCGATCATTCCGAATATTTTTCCAAAAATGGATACAATGGATATCTAATGGATGTGTGAGTTAGATGATTGAGTCATGGATACAATGGGATGTTTTTCAGCCATCTTGTGAGGATATGATGGATTGTAATGGAGATATGATGTGGATATAATGGGGGTATAGAATGGATATATCATCAAACATTTAAGAACTTTGGTTTGTCAAGAAAATGGGAATAGCCAACTTATGGCAATGTTGGTAGGGAAAATGATGGTTAGCTGTCAAGTTTTTTGGTACCCTGCTTTCAGACAAATTTTCAAATAGACCTTCCGTACAGGGATCTGATGGTTCTTTTTTGTCGTTGCATAATTCCTCTCATTGCTCTTCGATTTGCAGCAGTCAGATGGACGTGTTGATGGTGGGAAAGTACCAGTTGCCAGTTGGTTGGCAAATCGCCAGGCCTTGGTGCTCTTTAAGAAGCTGGCAAAACATCAGGGAGAGGCACGGCTTGCCAGAGATGATGCACTGGAAATGCTGAATTTTTTTTGTTCCAGGTGGATGCCACCCTTGCTTTGGTGAACGGCTTGATGAGCAAGGACCCTGTTGGGAATCTTCATTTTGGTTATGATTGGTGATTTCAAGTTTATTGAAATCATGATTCCAATTGGCTGTCATATCACATGTACGTATCAACCGTATATAAATATAAATATATATATACATATTACATATGTATATAGTATATATATATATATACATATTGTGAATATAATGCTGATGCAGGCCAGGTATGTGGGCCGGCACGGGGGAACATCAGTATCATATCCCGGTGCCTTGGCTCAAGCAACAAACGACCGCATAGCAAAGGAAAAGGGCGCTGCGCTCTGGCACTGGGTAACTGCGGATCCTTACGAGAACACTTTATCACCAAGGACATCAAAGTCACGGAGTACAACCATATCAGTACCCAATCTCAGGTTATCAGGCGTACGCTCTACCCTGGGGCGCACGGTGGTCCTGCAGCCAACTGCTCAAGAGCTACTTCCACACAACCTTCAGCCAAACTTGGCATTGCAAAGCTTGACTGGTGGCTGATTGAACGTGGTTCATCTTCATTGACTTCGGCAGCCCGCACCCCTTGCCCTACTACCCGTCGACGGGACTGGTGTAAACGGAAGTGGCGTGAAGCACAGTAGCCGAAGCAATGTCGCAGAACAACACTAGCAGCAACGAAACCCATTGGTCCTTTGCGGCCCCGGCGCTTCCAGCGGACACATCGGGATCAGGAGATATCGGTGGTGGAGGCACTTTCTCATGGGTGGCCGTCAGCAGCAGCGCGCACAGTGGAGCTTCTGCGGGCCACGGCCAAACTACTCCAAGGGGAAGGCCGCAGAGATCGTCCTTGACAGATCAGCAAGGCGCCCTTCGAGACCTGCTATCGATGACAGGAGCAGTGCTGGTCCTTCAGCCAACAATACACGGAGTAACGGTGCAAGCCCTCCGGCTGGCACTGCGAAACGTAAATCCTCCAACAGCGCGGCTTGGGGCGAAAGTGAACTTCGCAACCAACTTCTACATGTCAGCAATGAGATGAACACGAGTGAGAAAGCTAGAACTTGAAGAAGGAGTCAACTTGTTTCAGGACTTGTTTCTTGGAATTCTTTTCCAACTACAACTTCGACATGTATCAACAATATGTCTCCACTGAGATTGAGTACATGAGGGAATCACTAGCCAGTGCAGCATGTATCATGGAACTACATGCGCGGCACTGCTTCCGGCAGCCAAGAAGTACCCCATGCCTCCGAATCAACCACTCCGGGAGCCTTGAAGAAGAAAGCTCGAAAAGCAAAGTAGACGCTGGAGATCATCCCGAAGAGCACCTGAGAGAGGCACCTGAGAGTGGGAGTAGTTCAAGCTCCAAATTTGGAAAGAAAACCGGAACAACACCTCTGGTAGTACCAGCCTTCTAGACATGAATCCTCATTCGTGCACGATGTATTCCCGAAGCAGGCACGTCCTTCGACGAGCCAGCAGATCGATACATAATTCAGGGAACCACGCAGAAGGCGAATCATGTGGGCCGGCACGGGAGAACATCAGCATCATCTCCCGCTGCTTTGGCTCAAGCAACAAACGACCGCATAGCAAAGGAAAAGGGCGCTGCGCTTTGGCACGGTGTAACTGCGGATCCTTACGGGAACTGCAGCATCAAGGACATCAAGTCGCGGAGTACAACTATATCAGTACCCAATCTCACATATTATATATATATATATATTCGTATATACGATATGCATGTATACATATATATATATATATGTATGTGTATATTATACTACTATATATAGTACTATAAGATGTATTTTTCCACGCAGCCAGCCATGGAATCACCAGGATCCCGGAGCCGCCGTAGATGTGGCGGCTGCCGCTGCAGGGGCCTGCCATGATGCTGGAGATGCCGAAGGGGAGGTGCCCCGGAATTGGATCGAAGATCGACAGTTTGCATGAAAAACACATAGATTTCATGGTAAAAACCCCTTTCCGCCTTGTCGCTTGCGAAGGCCGCTATGCTCCTGTGCAAAGCCAAGGCATCCTTAGCTTCGATGCAGGCACTGGCACGTCTTCTGAAGTGTGGTGTTTCCATAGCCATGACCTGCTCCAGACGCTCCAGGACCCTTATGCGGCTGCAGAAACTGCCATAGCATCTTGCTTGCTGTATCGACAGGCAGTTTCCACCACCTTTGACTTCAATACTACAGTGGAAGCTTTCATAAACCGTGATTCAAAATGATTCAAATACATATTGGATCTCAGTATACCTTCTCATGATCCTAGTTGTGAAGGTGGCACTTCTGGCTTCCAGGATTACTTCCCTGGCCAGGCTGGCAACACTAGCGGTGATGCTGCCGCGTTGGAGATTACTGCTCGAGCTCATCTCCTCTATGATCCAGAGCAGTCCCTAAAGGTACGTTGCCACCACTGGTATTCACTCGATGGGTTCAAGGATCCGTTCAAGGGCACATTTACAGTGAATTATTGTCTTTGGAAAACAATTTTTTTCTGCAGATTTTCCCTTGATCCAGTTCTACCCGCAACACTTCTCGGCACCTGGGGAATTCAGGCAGCCAAAGAAGCCCTGGCAGTGTGCAGTTCAGGAGATGTTACAGCACGAGCCCAATTGCTCCGACACAGCTGCCAGCTTTGTCAACCGCTGCGTTGTTTAGTGATTTTTCTGCGTGTTTCGTGCTCTTGGTTGAAGTTTGAAGCAATATCAAGTTGGTTTGAGCCAACGTGCCATTTTTCATCTTGAATCACACACACACATATATATATAGATGCATTTATGGACATCTTTAAATCTATACAGGATTTTTCAATACCATTTCCAGACATAGTTCTCACAGCTCATCCTAGGCCTTGCCGGCAATTGAACGCACGCTGGCAGCAGCCAAAGTGCAAGTGGCGACCGCCCAAAAAGCTGAGCAGGCCGTTTCTTAATGGTGATATCATCAGGGAAGTTACTGCTCCTGTGTCCCAGAAACGTGATTTCGGGAAAATCTGCAGGAAACTCGGGGCCCCCCTACAATTGGCGTAAAAACCCTAGTTTCCAGGAGATTTTCCCTTAAACTAATCCAATGCTTGTGACCTTAGCGAAAAATCCAAGTGCTTTTTTTGCAACTGTTTGATTTCAAACAAGCATGGTTTGCAGCCTGGTGTCGCATCTGGGGCATGCTGCCTGACCGCGGAGGCAAAGTATTTGAGCTGCAGAGGGCAGAGCGGCGCAGCTTACAAGCAGACTGCTCAGCATATTTGGATGCACTCGAGGGTTTGTCTGAAAATCCATCGGTAGAAAGCTGGTCAGAGCTGATCATAATTACATTTTTCTAACTAAAATGCCAGGAGTATGCGGTATAATTACCCACCTTTGAGATACAGACTGGAACCTTGATTTGCACCAGGTGGCCAAAACACCCGCAGCTTCGAGGGCCACCAGCACAGATGCTTAGTTTTGTGTTTCAAAGTCTTGCAGATGTTGTGAACTGGACGAACAGGCCAACAAAGTATTCCAGGCCATCCGCCAATTGGTTGCCAAGCTAGGAGTAGTTTTTATTGGTTGGAAAGCGTTGATACCTGCTCGAAACGAGGTGCAGGACGTCTTTGCACTACAGCAGGACTGCCTTTGAAAGCCAACTCTGGCATCACTTGTGTCAGTATGTGTCCTGGGTGCGTCAGTCAAACGATTGATTTGAATGATCTGATCTTCCATGATCTTCCAACCAAACCAACATTTTATTCTGATTCGCATCTGCAGTAAACAACGCAGAAGTGGTCACGGATTTTCTGCTTGATACCTTGCAGTTCCTGCACCCGGAAGATGAAGCACAGATCGATCGCAACGGCTCTTGCAACTCACACGTACAGTCGCTGTACATTCCTTTCTGGCGCAGGTATCTTTCTTTCACAAATTCTGGAATTGATACCTGCAGGTCAATTGTAGTAGGCTTCAAGACACTTCACATATCGGAACTTGCACGCTTCACAACTAGTCGCACATCTGAACTTTCTGTTTGCTCAAAAACGTCAACGACACGCAGCAATGCCGGCCGCCCCATCACAGCTGGATCCTGATAGCATCTTTGCATACTGCGAGACTTGGCTTCGAAAAACAATCGAGTCCCGGGGCTTCGAAGCCAGGCAGCTAGCTCTGTCTTTGTCAGCCCTGTACAGGTCGATCAACTGCTTTGCCACTTAAGATGCTGATTTCCTACCTGTGTCGGCAATTACGATTCTGAGCATTGAGAGCATGGCAAAAACATTTTTTGGTATTTGAAACCCATTTGATGCAAATCAAGGACAGGGACGGCGATGGCAAGCTTAAAGCTTAGTGGATAGCTTCAAAGTCTTGTGACGGGAAAGGTACGTTGAGGGATTCAAGTCGTCCTGTTCTAATTTGGGTCTCAGCCATACATAGCTAGGGGAAAGATTCCGTGAACAGCTGAAGGCCGTTAATCTATTGCTGGAGATCGGAGTGGATGAGTGGATGTGTTGTCATGTGAGGCTCACCCGTAAGGAGTTCCTGCAAGCCCTACGCTGTGCTGGTGCATGTCCCACGGCCATGGACTTTGAGGAGGTTTGTTCCTTCCTCAGGTGACCCGACCAGTCCCAGTCCGGGCAGTCCTGCCAGTTCTCCACTGCCTTTGTCGAGGCCGAGAGCACGGTGCTACCCCAGAATATCCAGCCTACCGTGCAGCCTTGGAGGTGCTGCTAACCCGGCGTCCCACGGCCGAAGTGCTGGCTGAGAAACTGGGAGGTGCAGCCTTCCCAGCTGATCAGCAAAACAAAAACAACTTTTTCATTCTGAATCCAAAATCCTGAATAAAGTTCGAATCCGTCAGGATTGGCTCAAGATGGACTTGCCGTGTCCCCAGTTCCTGCACTGCGAAAGATGGAACGTGTTGATATGCCCATTTTGGGCCTTATCTTTCAGTTGGCAGGTTGATGCAGAAGCACTACGTTTCATTGCTACAAACTTTGGAGAGAAGCTTCTTGACCGGTGCTTGAGGGCATGTTGAGGATTCCATCTAAGCAAGAGATTCAGCAAAGCATCGAGCAAGAGGAATTCAGTGGATTGTAATGGAATGTTAACTACATGATAGACAGACATGACACATGCACAAAGTGCATCAACTTGCAGCTGTGCCGATCATTGTGCAGCTATCCTAGAGCATTGCCATCTAAAACTATATTTATATATACTGTCTGTAATACTCTTTGTGCCGGTGATACCTTCTAACCTTTGGCAGCGGACACACCCATCACAATCACACGTCACCTGTTAGACACGATCTAGAAAGATTGGACCGACAGACCGTGGTTTTCAGTTTTTTGTTGGGATAGCCTGACAGCATGTCCTTGGACTGACTTCCCAGCAGCATTGACCTCTGTGATGCCTTGCCACATGCCTTGTTTGTACAGGTACCTTGTTTGAGTGTTCGAATCAACCATTATTGCCAATCTCCCTTTGCTTGGGAATTATATTCTGTCATGCGACCAAGAAAACATCTACCGTTGAGTCGCGAGTCGTGAAGATCCGTGTTTTGGTAGCGGCCGCTGCTGTGCCGCTGCTGTCGCACTCTCACCACTTGAGGCTCAATGAAGATGAGCTGGCTGAGCTGATGCGCTTAGCTGATCCTGATCAAGATGGCAATGTATCAGTACATCCATGCCAGTTGAAGCGAATGAACACTTGTGGTTGATGGATGTTGATGGCTGGGTTTGATCCAGATCGATCCATCTTCCATCCTTGGATCGGCTCTCATTTGTGTAGCTTCAGCTTCCAGAGCATCTTCCACATCGTGTATGACAGGTTCTTTGGTTCTTGACCTTTGCCACTCAATTTTTTTTGAAAGAGATCCCCTCGGGCCCCTTGGTAGATAAAGCCAGGTGAACAAGCTTGCACAGAACTTGTTGCCTGACCACCTCACGGGAGTGGGAAGTCCGAGCCTCAACTCCCCACTTTTGCATATTTTCCCCACATTTTTCCCCAGATTTTCCCCATTTTTCCCCATGGATGGCAAGTTCAATCTGAGGTTCTGGAGGTGCAAAGTGACACAACTTCCGGGCGTCAAAGAAACTGGGCCGCCCAGAAATGCGATGGGCGGCTTAAGCCACAAAAAATTTGCCAAGTTCCATTTGCCAAGTCGCTTTTGAAAATTTTGGGATGGCGCTATTCGCCTAGAGAAATCAGTGCAGCCTTGGCGAGGAGAGCTCCCCACAGCTAGCTGTGGAGCCAAAGCAGGAGCAGCTTGAAAGTGACAGGGCAAACACTTGCGAGGTCTTGCGATCTTTCCTTTTTCTTGCCTGCTTTTCTATTATCCATTTTCTTGGTTGGCGTATCGTTTTGTTTTGAATCTCCGATGAATGGAGCTGGCTATTTGCAATCCGGAATTGTGTCAAATCCAGACAGCTTGCAGGAAAGCCACGGCAATGGTGTAACGGACAAGGCTAAGACTGAATGAATTTGATATTTCTATCGGTATTTTGCTGTGTGTCCCCAAAGCTGGGGTACGCCAGATTTTGCCCGACTAATCCTGGTTCTTGACGACAGCTTGTTGTTTTGTGTTTTTTTGCCTGGGCACAGGCAACTGTCAGCTTCTCGAGAAAAGCCTTCAAATGGAACAAAGGTGCACATAAGACCGATGAGGCTTGCAGACATGCCACATGAGAATTCTTCGGATTCGGACTCTTTAGATCTTTGGACAGTCCTTGCTGTCGCTCCCTGTCAGGCCTGGTTCAGACAAGAGCTGACATATCTTCCTCCACCAACTGAGTGAGGGCCATCGACACCTGCCTGTCACTGCGGGCATAGCCGACTTGGCATAGCTCATTTGGAAAAAGAGCACGGGCAGTGCGGTCTTCGTTAGTCAATACTCCTGGCTTTCGATGTCTTACAAGTTCTCTCAGTGTCATTTTTTTCACAGGTCATGCCCTGGAACCACCCAAGGAGGAAGCCTTTAGTTTTTGGATTGACTTTGAAATCTTTAAACTTTAAACATAATTTCAGAGCTTTGGAGTTTGGGTTCAGCGGTGTGGCAAAGATGTTGTTTACTTTGACATCAAGATCACCTAGTCAAACTCGTGCCATGTAGCCATTTCAGCTGGAGGGGAACCTGTCGTGGCAGCCTAGAGGCAAGTGATTGGGCCACTGACTGATAGGGTGAAGCATGGTGAAGCTTAGACAGCTCAGAGAGGGCTGAACTCTAGGGATCTATTCGCGGTTTCGCTTCAGCATTTGTGACAAAGTATTCATGCACTTCGCTTCCAACATGTCAGACTTTCACCTTGTTTCGCATGACCGGAAGGCTGTTTGAATTCTCAAGTGTCATGGCAGAGATTCGCAGGAACAGTGATGGGTCTTTGAGGCGAATGGAAAGTTATCCCCTTCACAGTTTCAGTTTGGGGGGCAATGGCTCGACCAGCCCGGTGAGTCCGTTGACCCGAGGAGTCGACGGGGTGTGTCACACCAACAGCATGGGGCAGGCAATCAGCCAAATTTTTGAAAAATTGGACGGCCTGGCACAGCTTCACAAGTCCGTCAGCGAAGTTCAAACGTCGATTAATTTGCTTCAAGGATCTGTGGTGTTCCAGGGCAAGGTTCTGGAAGAAGTTCGCTGCATTGTAAGCCCAGGCAGCGCAGGAGGAACACGTTCTTTTGATCTAAGTCAAGACTTTGGGTCAGAGCGAGTTGCAGCAGTTCCCAGTGAGGATCCTCCCTTGCTGCCAATTGTTCCTGGTCAAGTTGAGGGAGTCCAAGAGAGTCACGGCCCAGGTGGGCCAAGTGGTAACAGCAGCCTGGTGGGTTCCAACAACAAGAGTGTCCGCAGTGTTCGCTTTGACAAGTCTGCCGGGCCACGGAAGAAGAAACTGGTTCGCAAACCATCTCCACTGATCCGTTCCTCCCATGCCTCCACCATCAACGACTTGGAGGCTCAGACAGCACAGGAGCTCCTGGGCCTGGGAGGCAAAAAAGGACCTCCAGCAAGATCTCCGAAAGCACGGCCAAGCACAGCCAGGGGAGTGCACCCGGTGCCAGCAATGAAAATCTAGTGGGGGACCCCTCTCTGGTGGTCAATCTAGAAACAATTTTGCCAAAGAGCAGCAATCACAGCCATCGTGCAACTCTGGCAGCTGACAAGGAGGGCGTTCTGAAGATGTGCCGCCGTTTGTCTTTGGATGAATTACAAACAAGTCATGATGCTCACATTGCCCGCACCCAGGCTGCCGAAGTATCAGTTGGGACGTCGGTTAAACGGCCAATGCCGACACTGGACACTGACGCAGATTCGATGGTGTGTGCTGCCCGTTTTTGGCTTCTCTTTGTTGGCATATTGGGGTTCAGGAATGCAAAGGCTGGATTTTTGTGGTTTATTGCAATCTCACTTCCCCTTCTCGCTCAGATTGCTTGTTTGGTCTATTTCAATGCAACCGGCAAGGCTGACACTTACCGCACTGGCATTACTCTGTGTCTCATGCTTGGGTCAACGATTGCTTCATTGAGCATGCGAAGAGCCGAAATTCACTTGCTGTTGGGACATGAAGATGGAGGTTTGGAAGAGTATGCTCGGACATCAGGCTTTTTGAAAGACTGGAGGCGGATATCCAGAAGGCGTTTGCTCGAGGTGCTGTCCGTCTTAATGATGATGTTGTCTTGCCGCTGGTTAGGAGATGTTTTCACAGAGCCTTCTTTGGAAAGCATCATCATAGCTGTTTGCTTCTCCTCCACAGCTGTCGGCTGTGCAGCAGTGTCTTACACCCAACTGCATATTGTGGCTGGAATGGATTTGGCCGTTGACAGTTTCTGTATCAATTTCTTCCGGGAGATGGACATGGAACAAGCGCTGAACGAATGGAACACCGTCCAAGCAACCCTGCGCCAAGTCTCAACGAAGCTGAGTCGATCTATGCTGGCGCTCGGCGCCTCCTGCGGGGCATCCCTGCTCTTGCTGGCGGAGTATACTTTTTTCCACACCGATTCCAGCATTTTTGTGGATCAGCTGCAGCCTGGGGTGCAGATGGCCTTCTTCTTGGGATGGCTATTTCCACCTGTGCTGCTGTTCCTATACTCCATGATGCGAGCAGCTGGAGTCACTGAGAAGGCAAGCAGGGTAGCACCTCTGGTGAATTCCTGGCACTTTGGGGATCAGGAGGATGACAACGTACCGTCCTGGATGGATCTTGGACGTCAGTACATTGTGCAATACATGATTCAGAGTGAAGCAGGTTTCTATGTGCAGGGTGTTCGATTGCATGCCTTCCAGGTCACGAAGCTCAGCTACTACTTTGCGGCGTTCATTTTCGCAGTGCTTTCCAAAGCTACCAACAATTGAGTATTTGGCTTATCCAAATTAAATGCGCAGCAGCTTTAGTCCTGCTGCATACCGTGATTCATTGTTTGCAGATGTGTACAGCTTGACAGGTGACAGCATGAAGAGTGCGTGTCATTGATTCTTGGCTGCCTGCTTGCTGTTCCCATAGGGAACATCACTACTCCGACAATGCCCCATGTCACCATGCACACACGTTGTAATCAGTTGATCATGTTGATAACTAGAAGCGAACATCCCTTACCCCTTGCCCTCAAGTTTTGTGCAGCCGGAGTGTCTTTTTTTAAAGCATGGCGCCCTTGTACTCGGAACGAAGTTGATACTGGTACCTGTCCTGCAACTTGTGGAAGTGTCATGCGGCCTCTCTGAAGCTGATAGCGCAACCCCAATGCGGTTGCCGCCAGTGGCCTTTGAAAGAGATTAATGAAATATTCTGAAATAAATTGACATAAACTCTTGTTCACAATGGCTGCCAGCCAGTAGCAGGATTGCAGTCGTCAACTTCCATAGTCGTTTGAATCACTGCGATCGAAATCCCCGAAGGGCCTTTGGTTATCTTTGGTTCGCCTGCAACTTTTGAAGTGGTGTAGCGAGTCTCATGGTTGAATGGCAAAAGTTGGTTCACCATCTTTCCAACAACGACTTTTGGATGAAGAGATTTCAAGTTGCTCAACCCTCCTCGCTACTGGAGCTGGAGCGCATGAGACTCTCCAGTGAATCCAAGCACCAAATGGTGCCATGAAAAGATGGCAATGTCGGGAATAGCAACAAGCATTTTGAGTTGCTGTCCACATGAAATGCCTGCAGAGTTTGAAGGTGGCTGCCGGCACATGATTGCGTGGAAGTGGCGGAGTTTCTAGCCAATGGGCCTCCAAATCTTCCCCATTCCATGCCGCCATGTCATGGCTGCAAAGCAGTCAGTGAATTGGTGCACTTGGTGCAGCAAACGATTTCTGCCAATTAAAACTGCCTGTTCCGATCCGACGTGGTGCAGAGGCTTCCAGGGCTTCAGCACCACATCTGGATGGCCATTTCGCAATCATCCGTGGCGGGAAAGCGATGCCGGGCATGGGGGCATGGGCAGTACAGGTTACTGATTCCAAATGGCAATTTGAATAAGGAAAATTCTGAGTAACCAGCCAATGTTCAGACAAACCCATATAGGTACCTTGTGGTTTAGTCATGTGTCCTTTCGCACTTGGTTTGGTCAATGTGGTGCAGTGCCCAAAACTGTTTTCCGTTCCCTCTCTCTCTCTCTCGCGCTCTCTCTCCCTGAAAGGTACAATGCTTGCTGCCAACCTGACATGTGCCTATGGGTCTTGACTGGTGAGGCTGCTCGGCTTGTTGTGAGGAAAAGTACTGGGGTAAATAATATCTAAAATATCTTCTGACATTCTTTCTGGCATTATCATCTGGTGTTATATCTTCGGAGATTATTCGTGGATGAGGTCCGGCGGGGAACACTCTGATCCGGAGCTCGCAGTTGAGGTCCGGCGGGGAACACTCTGATCTGGAGCTTGCGGTTGAGGTCCGGTGGAGAACACTTTGATCCGGAGCTTGCGGTGGAGGTCCGGCGGGGAACGCTCTGATCCGGAGGTTGCTGT
>Ga0126342_10018186_pt1 | contig 12069 bp, 15 predicted proteins | sample Cyp1metagenome_FD_92528 | JGI IMG/M metagenome (GOLD analysis project Ga0126342, IMG submission 92528) | Coral microbial communities from Lord Howe Island, Old Settlement Bay, Australia - Cyphastrea 1 metagenome | ecosystem: Host-associated > Invertebrates > Cnidaria > Coral ... | reverse complement strand
CTACATACCTACATACCTACATACCTACATACCTACATACCTACATACCTACATACCTACATACCTACATACCTACATACCTACATACCTACATACCTACATACCTACATACCTACATACCTTCATACCTACATACCTACATACCTACATACCTACATACCTACATACCTACCTACCTACCTACATACATACATACATACATACATACAGACATACATACATATATACATACATACATACATACATACATACATGTGATGGGAAAAAATCCAGCTTCCAATAGCTTCATGGGTTTAAGATTTTATAACGGAAAATCCCAATTTCTAATGGATATAAATGGATGATTTAGGTGTACCCCCATTTATGGAAAAACCGACCTGGAATTAGACTTGATTGTTTTTTTCATGTGGGAAGTCATGGAAAGTCCATCTGGAATTGGAAAGTAATTTGGAGTTATCTGGAGTTGGAAAAATTAAAACACATTAGAACCAAGTCAAGATTTTCCATTTCAACATCATCTAGAATGGAGGTTAGAATATGTTAGAATCATCAAGTATCCATAAATCCGTATAATGCCAAGGTTTGGCTAACTCCCACGTCCAAGCATTTTCATAGGTTTGTGTGCAAGCAGGCTCCCCCAGAATTTCATGGTTTCATCGTTGTTTCCCCATGACATGTTTCATGCGCTTTCCTTCCAAAGGGTTCGAACCCATGATATCCCACAATAAATCGCGGGTAGCCCGAGGTAAATCATGGGATATCACCGGTATATACTGATCGAAGATGATCGAAGGAAGCTTAGAAGTCAGACTTCCGACAATATGGACAGATGAAAAGAAGAGACGGAAAGAGTCAGAGTAGAAGAGAGAAGATCAGAGCAGGGTCAGAAATAGTCAGAAGAGAGAAGCTCAGATGCGCGAAAAGGTAGGAAAGTCGCGAAACACTGTGTTTTTTCCAATGATTTGTGGCTCTGGAGGGGCGAAAAGTAGGCTCGCTAAAGCGGCGGGTGCGGAGCCATCTGGCCAGATGAGAGATGAAAAAGTGCACGCCGTTGTGGCGCGAAGCACATTTCGAAGTCCAAATTTGTCAAAATGTACAAAGCACACCATGCTCGGACCACTTTTGGAAGTTCAGATGTCGAAAAAGTGCACGTCGTTGATGCGCGAAGCACATTTCGAAGACATTCGAAGACAAAATGTTAAAAACACCAGGGGTTCCGACCAACTGTGACAAATTTGGTTCAGCGGTTCCTCGCACAAGGTTAATTGATGCAGTGGTGGTCCTACAATACCGAATGGTGTTCGCTTGGTGTCTGATGCCTGGTAACCTAGTAAGTAGCCCTCGGTGCAGCGACACCGTTGAATGACATGGGCATGTAAAAAAAAAGAACATGAAGAATCATCAGGTCTTTCAGAGTTTTGATATTCTCCTGGATCTTCGGTTTAAGTTTGGATAAGCTATGATAAGTTCCAATGGGGATCGATGGTTGGGGCTACAACGCGTTTGTACAACAAGGGTTTCTCAGCAAGTGAAGTTGGTCCAAGTTTAAAGCCGAGCACTCAGTGGACGAGACCGCGTACAACAAATTGCTTTGCATCGGTTGCCGCGCTTGACAATGGACGAGGAAGGGTGACAGAGAAGCAAGCATTCAAACATATTCAAGCAAATCATGTGACCGAGTTTTGAACATGCACAAGAAAAGCGATGTCAATACACATATCTGCATGGTTGCTGCATCAGACAGGAGGAAAGGGTCTGAGACGAGACCATTAATGATGCCAGTAGTTTTGGGCGCTGCGTGTGTTTAATGTGTTTGCTGTGGTGGCTTGGCTGTGCTTGCTACGTGCGTTTAGGGACCCCGCGTTTTGCGTGGTATGCCATGAGATTAGATATGTAGGCAATTGGTTCTTGGCGCTGTGTTGGCCCAAACAAGAAACGCAAGAATCAGTGAATCAGTGGCCCTTGAGGGTTTGATGCAATTGGTTCTTGGCCCTGTGTTCGCCCAAACAAGAACCGCAAGAATCAGTGAATCAGTGGCCCTTGAGGGTCTGATGGGCGCATGCATTTTATATTGGTTTCTTGTGGCATCGCCTGTTAGGAACTGCTTGGCAAAGATGCGCACACAAAGGCCGTCTCGCAACGAGCTGCCGCGCAACACAGGCGTGGTATGGCGTGGTGAACAGTTCTTACAGATCGAATCATGTTGAATGATGTCTGATCAATGATGTTCAATATGAACAGCAATGAATAGCACAATTGTAGAGACATGTTGAACAAACCAGATCCGCAGCCTTCACCTGTACCAGTTTTGTTCAATTGTCCAACTTGATTCCCATGACTTTTGCATGGTCCAACTCATGCAGACTAGTGCTAACAGTTCAAAAATGTTTCAGGCGGAATTGCAGGGTGTTGGTTTGCTCTCTTCCATTTTTGCGGCGAATGATTCTGGGATGCACGCCCCAGATGATCCATGGCCGAAGTCCAGCAAAAATCTTTTTTCGAATTGCATCCGACTGCATTCTTTTCATTTCTGTTTTTCCCGCATGTCTTACACATGGGGCGTCCTTGGGCACGATTCGCATGATCATGACATTACGGGGCCTGTGACAGCCCCTCGTCATATCCACAATTCACATGATCATGGCAGTATGAGAATTCATGACATTTCATGACACAATGGGGCCTATGGCAGCCCCTCATCATATCCACGATTGACATGATCATGACATTATGACAATTCATGACACAACTGGGTCCTTTGGCAGTACCAGATATTTTTGTGATGAGTATGGCATGCGTCCTCGATCATCCACTGCTCACAAATATTCTCACATGATCATGGCAGAAATCCCATTTAAGCATCTGCATGTAAGGCCAGATGGTTTTGATGGGAGCATTTTCTGTTGGTTTCTTTTGGCATTGCCTGTTAGGATCTGCTTGGCAAGATGCGCAGACAGAGGCCGTCTCGCAACGAGCTGCCGCGCAAGACCGGCGTGGTGAACGGGGGCATGAGACATCATGGGACGCATGGAGACGCCATGAGTTACAATGAGTTGTAGCAGTGAAAGATAATGAAATACATCCAAACAATTCCAAACATATCCATGGATTCCAGAGGTGTATTCAAAAGATTTCAAAAGTCATCGTGAAATTTCAAAATTTCCCATCGCATGTATACATACATACATACATGCATGCATGCATACATACATACATACATACATACACACACACATACATACATCCCTAATGTAACTTCTGAAACCCATAGAAAGGGATGATTTTAGCTACATTTTCCTCCTGTTTCCTCCTGCTGCTGCTGCTCCTGCTCCTGCGACTCCTTCTGTTATATACATACAGACATACAGACATACAGACAGACATACATACATACATACAAACATCCATACATGCATACATACATACATACATACATCCTTACATCCATATATCCATACATCCATGCATCCATGCATCCATGCATGCATGCATGCATCCGTCCATCCATCCATCCATCCATCCATCCATACATACCAAAATTACATACATTACATACATTACATACATTACATATATTACATACATTACATACATTTTTACATACATTACATTAAACCACATACATTACATACATTACATACATTACATACATTACATATATTACGTACATACCGTACCTTACATACATACCATGCATTACATACATACCATACATTGCATACATACCATACATTACATACATACAATGCACTACATACATACCATACATTACATACATACCATACATTACATACATACCATATCATTACATACATACCATACATGACATACATACCATATCATTACATACATGCTATACATTGCATTTCACTACATTAATACATGCATACATACATACATCCATCCATCCATTCCATTCCATACCATACCATACCATATCATACCATACATACCATACATTACATACATACATACCATACATTACATACATACCATACATTACATACATGCCATACATTACAGACATATCATCTATTTCATACATACCAAATCATTACATACATACCATATCATTACATGCATACCATACATTACATACATACCATACAGTACATACATACCATACATTACATAAATACCATACATTACAGACATATCATCTATTTCATACATACCAAATCATTACATACATACCATATCATTACATACATACCATGCATTACATACACACCACACATTGCATACACACCATACATTGCATACATACCATACATTACAGGCATATCATCTATTACATACATACCATCTATTACATACATACCATACATTACATACATACCATACCATACATTACATACATACCATACACTACATAGATACCATACATTACAGACCTACCATACATTACAGACATACCATCTATTACATACATACCATATCATTACATACATACCATATCGTTACATACATACCATTCATTACATGCATACCATACATTGCATTACACTACATACATACATACATACATACATACATCAATACATCCATACATCCATACATCAATACATACATACATGCATCCATACATCCAAACATCAATGCATACATACATACATACATGCATGCATGCATGCATACATACATAAATCAATACATCAATACATTAATACATCCATACATCCATACATCAATACATCAATACATCAATACATACATACATACATGCGTGCATCCATACATACATACATACATCAATACATCCATACATCCATACATCATGCATACATACATACATACATCAATACATCCATACATCCATACATCAATACATACATACATACATCCATACATCCATACATCAATATATACATACATACATGCAAGCATACATACATACATACATACATACATACATCAATACATCCATACATCCATACATTCATACACCAATACATACATACATACATACATCCATACATCCATACATCCATACATCCATACATCCATACATCCATACATCCATCCATCCATCCATCCATCCATCCATCCATCCATCCATCCATCCACACATACATGCATACATACATGAACACATACACGGTATAGTAATCCCCAATTAAAGATAGCAAACGCAGTTTTCCAGGAAACGTTCAAAGGATTTGGTCGACGGTTTCGAATGCGGCAGCGAGGTGCACATATCGCCAGAAGAGGTCGAACAGCTGCATCCCTGGCAGGTGAAATTGTGCCCAACGGGCGTGAAACGCGGACGGGGAGATCAGATGGTGATTCCCATGGTGATTAATGGTGATTTACTGGTGATTCAATGGTGATTAATGGTGATTTAATGGTGATTTAATGGTGATTTACTGGTGATTCAATGGTGATTAATGGTGATTCAATGGTGATTTAATGGTGATTTACTGGTGATTCAATGGTGATTAATGGTGATTTAATGGTGATTTAATGGCGATTTACTGGTGATTCAATGGTGATTAATGGTGATTTAATGGTGATTTAATGGTGATTTACTGTTGATTCAATGGTGATTAATGGTGATTTAATGGTGATTTAATGGTGATTTACTGTTGATTCAATGGTGATTAATGGTGATTTAATGGTGATTTAATGGTGATTTACTGGTGATTCAATGGTGATTCATGGTGATTTAATTAATGGGTTTTTAACCATTTTAGTGATCAGATGATTAACCATTAAAACTGGTGAATGAGTGGGATTGGTAATCATTAATGGTTCATTGGAACATTAATGGGATATTGTAGGTATCATGATGGAGACCCTTCAGTAATCCTTGTCGGGCCGCTGGGAAATCCCTGCACTAGTCAAGGTTTATAGCTGGCAAACATGATCTATAGTTAAGGGATTTTCCAGCCATGTTTGAGTACCGGAGGTCATGAAAATTGAGGGAAGCAAACATGATTACTTGGGAGATCCTTGTCGATTTTTTTTTGGGAACTGTACATTATCACCTTAACTTTTACCATGATAAGGTCCTTTGGGGTTTTCAACACATATGGGTATGGGTCAAAATTAGGTACCCCAAAATTATGGATGGTTAATATTAAACTAGACATTCACATCTGTGGTTTTTATAGGTCTTCCATTTTGACCCGTGTCTACGAAACTTCCAAAGTTGGATGTTCTGCTTGGACGTCGGTGAAAGTTGCCGCGAAAAACCTGGCATGGGATGATAGCAAGTGAGTTGGTGAGTCATTTTCATCGCATTTCTATTGCTGATATTGGGTATGGGTCAATACCTATTAATACCATTTTTAGTGGGTTATTCACATCCATAAATCCCAGCTATGACTTGGGGTTCACGAATGGTACCAGGGTTTTGACCCATCCCCATATTCTGGCTCTTTACAACAGAATATCCACAGGTTTCTGGAAGCCCCAACTAGTTTCGATATGGTTTGATTCTTTGTTCTTATGAATTGAAATGCCAGTGATTTCCCATGATTGTGCACTTTGTAGCTGTTACAAATAGCCTTCCACCACTGCCCATGCCAGACATGGGGTCTAACCGCCCATCGGGGCACCGTGGCGGCAGGTACCGCCTGAGTAACGAAGTGGGAGAGCTGCAGGTGCCACCGAAGTCCGGTTTTCTCTAAGAGATGTTCCCAGGGTTCATCCATACCCTCTGGTAAACTAACAGAACTATGGAAAATCACCATTTGGAATAGGTAAATCAACTGTTAATGAGCCATTTTCAATAGCTATGTAACAAATTACCAGAGGGTGATTTCCCTGTTGAATCCCAATGTCTGGTTGGTGGTTTGGAACATGATTTTTTTTCATGATATATTGGGAGTGTCATCATCCCAACTGACGAGCATATTTTTCAGGGGGGTAGGTATACCACCAACCAGTAATGTTCATTGGTTACATCCAATTTTTGCATTATTTTTTTGATAAACGACATCCAGTGTTTGTTTAATCCCACCATACCCTCTGGTGAACTAACATAGCAATGGAAAATCCCCATTTTTCATGGGAAAATCCACTATAAATGGCCATTTTCCATTGCTATGTTAGTTCACCAGAGGGTATCCCACCCAATCGTTACTTGTATTCCAGCGCCAATTTTTGAATTCACATGTTTGCTGGTCGAACTTGTTTTTTTTTGCCATCACATTCATCAGATCCTCCCCATCCTAACGTTTGAAAGTAGGCTGCGACAATAAAATACCAAACATCTTACTGGTGCTAAACGTAGGGAATGTTCGGGAATGATCCAATCCATCACTTTCGTAATGTCATCATCCCAGCAACCCATCCAGCAACCCATCCAGCAACCCTACGTAAAACGCACCAGCAAAAAAAATCTGCTGAAAAAACACATGGTGGCTGTGAAACCATTTCAGTTCACGGCCATGGATGCCACCGGACGAAATCGGGGGCACTGAAAAATTTTCCACATAGAACACATGTAAAGTGGTAAAGTTATCTGTGTTCCTGGATCGCACCACGTAAATCTCCCAAGGAATCTCATGATCCTCCCCTACAACCCGGGCGTCACATGTATTGGTTAGTGTATGTGTTGTATATTCCCACGATATTTCCATTTTCAACCATATCTTACCATCATCTCTGGACATCTGAAAAAAATTGGACATTGTATGATATTGTTGGTTGTGTAGTTGTATATTTCAGGATATTTCCAGGGATATCTCATGATCTTCCCAAACTTTTCACGCTCCAGTTATCGCAGGCGCGTCTTCTCTCAACGCGGCTCCAAAGAGAGCTTCAAGTGCACCTGGCGAGTTCCGGAAGATGCGGGATGCGCCCCATGAAAAATGGCAATTTTCCATTCCTGCTTAGTCAGCAAAAAGGGATATTTTTTTTTCATGCCATACCCTCTGGTATACTGTCACATAACCATGGAAAATCACCATTTTTCCTGGGAAAATCCACTATTTCTATGGCCATTTTCAATAGCTATGTAACAAATTACCAGAGGGTAACGGCCTACCACTAGCATCGAATCCCATTTTCCCCGATTTTTTTAGCAGACAGTTTTTTTCGGGAAAATGATGGTCATCCCTCTACGATGGGAGTTTTTTTCGCCAGTAGCCTCTGGTAATTTTCGTGACCCTAAGCGACATAGAAGCCATGGCCATAGAAATGGTAGATTTATCCAGCTATAAAATGGTGGATCTTTCCATAGTTTTTTCTATGTTTATAGTTTTTTGTATGTTTATTAGATATTGATCTTTGAATTTCGTGAGATGCCGCATGTCACAAAAAACCATGGCACTTGTTGCAGGTTGAGGCGATGTTGCCAGATGAGATGATGCCGGAAGGCGCGCTTCATGAGATTTTTGTATATAACAATCACAGTAACAATGTCATAGTAACAATCAAAAAATCATAGTAACAATAGTAACAATGAAAAAAAACATATAACAATCTATATAAAATCATAGTCACAATCAAAAAAAATCACTATTCCCAAGCATCATACTCATCATAAGTTTTTTGTGGTTAAAACAATGTCATAAACCACCCATTTGGGATTGGTAACCTGATCCCACCGTCATAAAAATGGTGATTTTCCTGGGGGATGGTAAACATGGCATTGTTTTACCAACATTAATCAGGTATTGATCACTATTAACCACTCTTAACCACTATTAACCACTATTAATCACTATTATAATCACTATTAGTCACTATTCATGGCATTGTTTTACCAACATTACCCTCTGGTTATTTGTTAAATAGCTATGGTATAGATGGCCCATAGAAATAGATGATTTTCCCAGCGAACTAAACCTCCATGGCTGTCAGGGATTTTCCAGTTTGCTATGTTAAATAACCAGAGGGTAATAGTTAATTTATCAGGGATTTTCCAGTTTGCATTGTATAATCACTATTAGTCACTATTATAATCACTATTATAACCACTATTAACCACTATTAATCTCACTATTATTACCAGCATTAATAGTTTTGTATCCCCAATGGCTGTGGTTTTTGGGTTTGGGCTGATCCGATCAAATCATCAAATCCCACTTCGAAGTGGTTGATCCCACCGGAAATTGGGATCGTTTTGCGATCGGTTGTGGAGGACGACATTTTCCATAGATCATAAGTGTTTTTCACATCGTCATTTACGATGGTTTTTATAAATTTTTATGGTTCAACATCGAAATGAAAGATGTCATGTCAGTAAGTTTTTCTGTTTTTTTTTTTTTTTCGATGACACCTATTGGAACTGGTCTGATTCCCAGACTCCGTAAGCAACACGAAAATCCGGTATTTGCACCGACAATGACTTGATGGAGATGCATCATTTTCTATAGAAACATCGTCTACTAATTTAGGCTAGCCATTCTCTCTCTCTCTCTATATATATATGTACGATGGCTTGTTTTAGTTCGGATGTTTGTCGACAAACTTTGTACATGTAGGTTTGGATATAGTAGTCAGTTTTATCGATATAACTGCATATATATATGTATATATATATATACATAGATAACTACATATATATATATATCATATACGTGTGTATAATTCCATAATACAAGTACTGTATCTCTCCTTTCGAGGTAGAAGTGCCCTATTTTGTCTAGGCGCTCCATGAAACTTGGAGGTATGGCGCATGACTCAATGACCTTTTGCAAATGTGAGATACCTCATGATACCTTGGAAAATAACCTGAAATGGCAGTGCGGATAGAATATGATACTGTGAGTTTTCAGAAATTACCTGAAAGAGAGCTTGGTAGATGGTTTACCCCATATTTACATCCCATTAACATCTGGTTGGTGGTTTCAAACATTTTGTATTTTCGCATATATTGGGAATAATAAACCCAACTGACGAACTCATATTTTTCAGAGGGGTAGGTATACCACCAACCAGATCACTATTATGATTAATCACTATTAACCACCACTAACCACTATTAATCCCACTATCTGGTTGGTGGTTTCAAACATGAATTTTATTTTCCATCTCATATTTGGGATAATCCCAACCCCATTGACGAACTCATATTTTTCAAGATGGTTAAAACCACCAACCAGCTATTATATCATCAACCATCATTGGATCATTGATTAACCATCAGAATGGGAATATCATTGGTATAATAATATACTAATCCAAGCAGAGAATCCAGTAAATCAATGATAAATAACCTTATTAACCATCATTAACCATATAAAAACCCACATATTAACCATTATTAACAGTATATATTCCAATAGTGATTTTATATTAACCATATATGGTTATTATAATGGTTTAATATTCCAATAATTATGGGTTTTCACCCCTTATGTTTCATAGGCATCCCAACCGTGACACCAGGTCGTTTGGACTTGCTTGGCCAAGAGAGAGAATTGCGTGACCTGGAACAGCAGGTGCGGCAGGGGAGTCCCCTTGCTTGAGGACTCTTTTTCTAGATCGATCATATGGATTCATATGGTTACTATATATAATTTATAATGTATATATAATATATAATGGATATATAATGGGTACTATATATAATCTATATATATATGACATATATAATGGATATATAGATTTATGTCATTATATATCCATATATATATAATATAGAACCTATATAGTTCATGATTTACGTATAGACATTTTATATACAGAAAGATCCTCCACTGATCCTCCTATCAGTTTCAGCTGAAAATGTTCGTTGCTGTGGTCAGGATTTCCATCTATGCAGTTGCTCAAATCTCCATATTTGAGTAAGGCTTAACCCCCATCTTTGGTCGGTTTTATGCATTTTTTTTCTATTTCTGTTGGTGAAAAGCACAGATTTCACATATTTGGCAACTCCCATGTTGTTACATGCCCATTCGGAAGCACATTCTCGCCAGTGAAAACCACCAATGACCTGACCACAGCTACCGAAATGGCAGGTCCCTCAAGCACCAGAGATGCTGGTGAACATATGTTTATGTTAGATTTTGATGGGAGAAAACATCAAACATGGCAGGTTTGATGAAACAACAACTCAGCTTTGAGATTTACGCTACTATATGATCCAGATAAAATGACAAAATGACAGATGGGGCAATTGTTCATGAAATTTCGTAGGGCTGAGTTGAGAGATCAAGAATTACCAAAGGACCACGAACCAATGGCTTTGTGATGCGCAGGTGATCGAACTAGAACAGGTGCCTGCTGGGGGATGGAGCTGGGGTGTGAATGGAATTGTGGGGTGTTTGTCCAAACGAAAATTTCGGTTTTCTTTAATGGTTACCACAGGGTACCCTCTGGTAAACTAACATAACTATGGAAAATCACCAATTTTAATGTGAAAACTCACTATTTCTATGGCCATTTTCAATAGCTATTTTGACATAACCAGAGGGTAACGGTTACGATGTGGAAAATGACCCAGTGACCCATGGATGAATTACCTATCGAAATGGTGATAAATTTCCAGGAATCTATTGTTAGTTTAAAGTTTACCCCCGTGGGCACTTGAAATTCATAGTGTTCTTGTCCTGCTCTTTACGGTAAGCCCAAAAATGCTCCATGGGATTTCAAAAACATCATATATAGGTTTCGCGAATCCACTCACTCCTGGCATTGGGCATTGGATGAAGGGACATCTAAAAACGAAAAAACCTCCAAAAAGCCATGTTTCTTGGTGAAACTCCATGGCTTTCTTATACATGTTCATGCTCCCGCGGCCTGGTACGAGCTGAATGATCAACACTTATAGCTCGGACATTTTTCTTCCTGTAAATTGGAGATATATAATTGGAGAATTCAATGTTTTTTTTTTTCTATGTTGGAATACAGGAGGGTAGAATTTAGGGGAGCTGAGTCATTAAGTTTTGTATACTGATTATAAATAAATCAGAAAAATAATCACATATATATATAATAATATATATATATATAATATAATATATATAATATATATAATATATATAATATATAATATATATAATATATATAATATATATAATATATATAATATATATAATATATAATATATATAATATATATAATATATATAATATATATAATATATATAATATATATAATATATATAATATATAT
>Ga0126342_10018185_pt1 | contig 12069 bp, 10 predicted proteins | sample Cyp1metagenome_FD_92528 | JGI IMG/M metagenome (GOLD analysis project Ga0126342, IMG submission 92528) | Coral microbial communities from Lord Howe Island, Old Settlement Bay, Australia - Cyphastrea 1 metagenome | ecosystem: Host-associated > Invertebrates > Cnidaria > Coral ... | reverse complement strand
TATGTATTGTAATGTATGTATTGTAATGTATGTATTGTAATGTATGTATTGTAATGTATGTATTGTAATGTATGTATTGTAATGTATGTATTGTAATGTATGTATTGTAATGTATGGTATGGTATGGTATGGTATGGTATGGTATGGTTTGTATAGAATGTATGTAATGTATGTAATGTATGTCTGTAATGTATGTATGTAATGTATGATGTAAGGTATGTATTATTATTTATGTATTGTAATGTATGTACTGTAATGTAATGTAATGTAATGTAATTTAATGTATGTCTCTGTGGTATGGTATGGTGTGGTGTGGTGTGGTGTGGTATGGTATGGTATGGTATGGTATGTATGTAATGTATGTATGTCTTGTAATGTATTGTAATGTATTGTAATGTATTGTAATGTATTGTAATGTTTTGTAATGTATTGTGATGTATTGTGATGTATTGTGATGTGTTGTAATGTATTGTAATGTATTGTAATGTATTGTAATGTATTGTAATGTATTGTACTGTATTGTAATGTACTGTAATGTGTTGTCCTGTATTGTCCTGTATTGTAATGTATTGCAATGTAGTGTATTGTGTTGTCTGGTAATGTCTTGTAATGTCTTGTAATGTATTGTAATGTCTTGTAATGTCTTGTAATGTCTTGTAATGTCTTGAAATGTCTTGAAATGTCTTTTAATATCTTGTAATATCTTGCATTGTATTGTAACGTAATGTAATGTAATGTAATGTAATGTATGTATGGATGATGTCGCAACATGCATACATCTTTATGTACATCATGCAGGGTATATCAGGGACACATCGAGTGTCCATGACATCTGGGCTCATCAGCGCCTTTAGCAGTTCCATCAGAGGAAAACATCAGAGAGCCAACTGCCTGCATCAGTGACACATCACCTGTGTGTTTTAACAGGGTGCGCTCCAAGTAAGAACAACAAGCAAGCATCAGCAGGTAAGGTAAGTATCAACAAGTACAACAACAGCTGCAGCAACAATGGCAGAGGAACAAGTGAGGACATTGCATCAGTACAAAGCCCCCCACCAACATACGACGGCAACTACTCCCAATTTAAAGAATGGAAGTATCGATTCACAGCAGATACAGGACTCATCAATGCAGCATTCCCAAGACTCATAGCCTCGGGGTGAATTGATGGGCTCAGCCAAAAGCAAGAACAATCGCTTTCATGTCATTACTGGCTTTGACGCTCAGGTGCCAGGAATGGCTTGGTACGAACCAGGATGCGCAAGAATTTTTGCAGTACTTGTGCAGTGCTTTGGAAGACGATCAGGCTTCTGCTTCCGGGAATGGTGTCAATGTTGGGACTCTGCGCCATTAGAGCATAGAAGGTTTGTTCGCAGAGATGATACCACGCTTGTTTAATTTTGTCAGGGTGGCGACTCGGCGTGGGCCAAGCTCCTGAAGGTCTGCAATTAGCTGACTGTTCATCGTCAATGTTTGGAAAAATACGATATCGAAACAATTGCGACCCAAAGAAGAAGAAGAACATATCATATGCAGATGGTCTATGTTAATGCGGGTCTTTCTTGCTAGGGAACCTACCGGTCTACGTTGACTTGTCGCACCTGCGGAAAGCGGTCTACCCTAACAGAAAGGCCATGCGGGTGCACGGAGTTGGGGTCGGTAGGAAAGAAACATGTATGGCAGAGCCCCAGCCAGGGGATTTCAATGGATTTGTATGAATGTGCGGGTGGTGGGGCAGTAATGTCTTAAGGCCCTTCCCTGCCTGATGCGGGGCAGACATGTCTCTTGGTAGATCGGGCCAACGAATGTCAACAAAATGATTGAAATCATCTAATGTTTGTTGATTTTGCGTCTTATGCGTCATGCCGGTCACCATAAGTGTTTGCAATCACGGTCTGGGCTTGTCCGATTGGTTGCGTCCGACTAGTGGCCACGCTGTGCAGAGGCAGTGGCGCCTGTGTTTGGCGTTGATGCAGACGGTTGAGGCCGAAACATGTTTCCTCATTGTTTGAAAGAAAAGCGTCTCGAAGTTAGCTTAAGCGTTTTTACGTGGATTGTATTTTGTTGGTGTCTTCTAGCAGGTTTGCTTCTTAGCAACAAAGACAATAATTACAACACATCGTCTGGAGTCTAGACAGCTTTAGGAAGCCGTGAAGCGATACTTTGACATGGAAAGCCTTGCGGAAGACGAGTGGTGGAGGTGCCAATAAACCAGGGACAAAGAATATGGTGCACTTCGAGATGTGTAGACAGAGTTGCGCCAGCACTACGCGGCTTAGATGAACAACGCGCTTCATTTCAGGTGCCCTCGGTGTAACAAGAAAGGGCCAAGCACCAGACAGCTCCCTTGCGATCATCTACCGCCCGCAAGGAACTCAGTTTGCCATGGACGGAAATGTCTTTGCCGAGGTGTAATCGGTAGAGGTGTGTTCAAATGTGTTTCATTGGACCCGCCAAAGAGCTGCAATTTATTATCCGTTTGATCTCAAGCATAGTTCTACGCCCTTGTTGCGCTGGAATAACATTCCACAGACACTGGCTTGAGGTGCTGATTGTCAATCTGAAGCGAAACCTGCCGGACGGGCAGGATGCGACGCCTGTAGAAAATGAGCAGTACACATCGGCTGCGAGCAGTGCTTCGCTGAGTGCAGCAGCTTGCCAAACTGCAGCTAAGAGGAAGCCATTGTAGCGTGCTTGAGACTTTTTGCCACATTTAGGTGGTCGTTCACGGGGCGGATGAGAAAGAGCACTATAGCTGCTTGTGCAGGCTCTTGTCTGTACGGTCCCAGTAAAATTGTTTTTTGACGCGTGTTTGCCAGATTTGGCAAGGATGCCTGACGACACGTGGGTGCGGTTTGATGATTCGAAAGTGGAGGAGGCGCAGCCGCACTTGTTCAATTTTTTTTGCTTGCGGTTAGGAAATCATGTATAAAAAAGCGCCTCTTGTCCAGGCTACTGCTGAAGAAGCCAGGTTTTCAAAGGCTCACGATTATTAATAGGATGTTCGCATTATCAAGTGGAAAAGACAAGAGAAATAAGACCTTTCAGTCACTGAACGCATCCTGAAGCAATTTTGTTCAGACGTAGTTCGTGGATGTTTCAATCCTGCCTTGCTGCAGGGATACGTTCTGGTGTACGAAGTTTGTATATCCCAGCATGGAAAGAAGGAACCCGTGATGGCGCCTTGTCTTGTTACGGACGGATAGGCTTTTACAGCGCAGACAAACGATGATTGATTGAAAATTAAGATTGCTCACTCACAAGGACGTGTACACTTGCAGCAGTATTGAGCAATGAGTTCTATTTCAAATTTTCACGGATCTAAGCTTTCAAGCATGCTGAATCAGAATTCATGCAAGGACTTCAGGCGACGGATCTCACTGTCCCAGAAATTGCGGGAACAACAGGACCCTTGCATTTTTGACGTTTGCGACATGCTCGCGTGATGTTACAATTTAAGCCAGAGATTTCAAAAGTATTCAGTCTACGTGCAGCTCGTGCTGCAGGAAGTGTTGTATTGCAGAAAGTGCAATCTGGAGATTTCCACTTCCTTAATTGCCCGGAGTGGAAAGTGCTTGCAATGTAGATCTGTCATCGAGGTTCACAAGGCGCACCTAACTAAGGAGGAATGACTGCAGCTGAAACAGTTCAGTTGATCCAGGCTGGAGAGATTGAACAAGCGGAGTTGAAGGCTGGGGCTATTTTTAGTCTGTGCTAGTGTGTCTACATTGTATCAAGAGTATGTTAGGATACGTGGTGAGATTGGGTGACATGGTTCCAAAAAACGAGTACGTCTACGAGGCCAAAGAGAAGAAGAAGATAAAGGCGCTTGCTTTTAGCTGCAATTTTTACCAGTTTATACGGATGCGTTGCTCATAGTGAGTCATTGTCTTCTGCTTGTCCCACCATCCGTGCTGTAAACTGCAATGTCATCGCGCAGCATGCGTAGGTGCCAGCAGCAGTGCCCCATTCCCAGAAAAGTGGAAAAGGATTGAAGAGCAAAGCAAAGAAGGCTGACGTGGCTTTTAGCTGCAATTGTTACCAGTTTATACGGATGCATTGCTCATAGTGAGTCATTGTCCTCTGCTTGTGGATACCGGCAAGGACTCTTGTCTGGTGTGGTTGTCCGCCTAGACATAGACGGTTCTTGACGGTTGTCCGCATAACTTACCTTTCCGCTTATTGCTATCTACAAGCGGCGCCCTCCTGATAGCCCAAGCAGAAGCATCACAACAAACAATCGCAGATCAACTCCTGACAGATGGAGCAGCATCACCAGCAGAAGGACAACTATGGACAAGACTGGCAGCAGAACTCCAGCTCATCTAGGTTTCAACAACCAAAGCAGCAGCAGCAACAGTTTGCCGACAAATGGGCATCAACGCCAGCGGCTTTGAGACATGGAGGCAAATCCATCGAAGGTTCTCCATCCCAGTTGGGACAAGAAGCATCGGTTGCCTCACCAAACTCCTGAAGCAATCTTTTGAAGAACATCGTTTTGAAGAAGCCTTTGCATCATGGGAGTTTGAGGTGAACAGATATGAAAGGGAGAGCACAGTTACCATCCCAGACTCCATCAAGATAGCCATCTTACACAACGAGACACAGGGAGCTCTGCAGCAGCATCTCCAACTCACAGCATCCATCACAAGAGACTACAATCCAGTCAGGGAGATCATCATCGAGTGCTACAGGGCAACGGCATCATTCTGAAGGATTCAACAACTACAGAGCTACGACCCCAACACTGCAAATCAGCACAGAACATCACAAGGTCCAGCACCAATGGACATCGGCGCAGCTTACAACAGCAGATGGCATCAAGGAAAAGACAAAGGAAAGACGGGCCATCAGAAAGGAAAAGGCGAGCATCAAGGCAAAGGATACAACAGCTCCTACAATAACAAAGGAAAACGAAAAGGAGGATATCCCATCGGTCAAGGGAATCCATTTCAACAAGGAAGTCCATTCAAAGGAGCATCAAAAGGAAAGGGAAAGTATCCCCCAAACAACATGAAAGAAAAAGAAAAATCAAAAGGAAAGGGCACATGCTACAAATGTGGGCAACAAGGACACATCGCAAGGAATTGCCGAGTTTCAGTGTACAGCGTTGGCAACGATGAGCACCAACAATGGGAGAATGACCCATCAAATGGCTGGTATCAAGACCAGTATCAACAAGGATATGATCAAGGATGGTACAACCAAGATTGTACACAACAAGGATATGAGCGAGGGTATCAACCACCAGCAGCATCGTCGCAGTCACCACCACCAGCATCGACAACACCAACAGGCATGGCATGGCATAGTCCATCAGTGCAATGGAGGACATCTACATAGCAACACTCTTGTCCATCAACCCAAATTGGACAACCAGCAGCAGCAGAAGAAACCATCATGATAGACAGTGGTGCAGCAACCCACGTTTGTGAACCATGGTTTGGAACATCGTTTCCACCCATCAGATGAAGCAACAAGACAAACCCATCCTGAGGACAGTCACAGGAACAGGGTTTATGGCTACAGATGATGTGAAACAACCAATTTTATCAGTCACTGGACTGATGCATCAAGGCTTTGAGATCAACATGAGTGAGAGCTCGACCATGACACATCCAAAGTCCTTTGAGAGTCACATCACACAAAAGGATGGACTACTCTACATCAACTTGAAACTTTCACCACTTCCACTTGGACAACAACTGATCATCAAGAATGAAGAAGGGGGCAACCAACGAGCCATGATAGCACCAACACAATTGGACACATCAGGTCCAAGACCTCGCAGTGGCAGCAGCGACATATGGACGATGAACAGCCAAGGATACATCGTGCGCATCCACTAGCGCTTGAGGAGAGCACTCTTCACACCATTCAACAATGGGTGTCCCATCAACACAGATCATCTTGAGGATTACAGAAAGACCATCATCAGACAAACAGGAAAGGAAGAGATCATCATAGAGGATGGCTATCAACAGAAGGAGAAGAAGGATCAGAACAAGATCATCGAAGGATCAGCATGGGTTAGAGTCTGATTAGAGAAACATGGTTCAAACCAAAAGCATCAGCATCGAGAGGCAACATGCCCAAAGCAACAACACCAAGACAGATTATGCAAGAGCAGAAGGCAAAGACAGTGACAGAGAAGAAAGAAGGAGCATCGACTTCGAAACCACCAACATTGTGGCAAACAACCACAGAGGCCATCAACAGACATTCCAGGATCTGGCCAACACATACCACCACCAGATCCAACAGGCAAGACATCAGACTATTGTATAAGAGAAGGACATCTTTGGAAGAGAGTCCATGTGGTCCCAAGAACATTTGACTACTCTCAGATGGACCAGAAGTTGACAGCCTACTTCCATCAAGAATGACGATCATCAAACCTTTGGATGGCAGTAGGTCACGACGCATCGACGATGAATGGACAACAGAACCACAACACTCACAACAGTGGACAGGACCAATGAGCTTTGAAAAGAAACCACCATAAAAGGAGCAGCTTGAGGAAGATGAAGCGGACAATCAACAGGCCATCAAGGCAAGAGCAGCATCAATGCCAAAGCAGCCAACAGAACAAGAGATCATGGAACACAAGTTGACTCACATGCCTTACAGATCATGTTTGCATACAGGGACGAGGCAGATCAGATGCACATCCCCAGCGAAGCAGCAGCGGAGCCATCATCCAAATCGACTTTGCATTCCTCAAAGGCTTTGAGAATCAGTACCCAACACCAATACCGACAGCTATTGACATCGAAACGGGTCTTTGTTCAGCAACATTAGTTCCCAACAAAGCAACCATGATGGACTACTGTGTCCACAGCATCATCGCTTTCATCATGGAAACAGGCAGAACATCAGCAATGGTTCAAAGCGACAATGAACCATACCTTAAAGCACTTGTACAAGCAGTAGCATCAAAAGTACCAAGCATCTCAGCCAGGCATTCACCAGCCTACAGCTCCCAAAGCCAAGGCAGGATCGAGAGACTCCATCGAACACGCTTTGGACAAGCAAGTGTCATCAGAGAGCACATCAGAACCAAATATGGGTTCTATGTTGGCATGCAACACCCAGTCATGCCATGGCTTATCAAGCACAGCGCTTTTCTCACCAACAACTATCTCATCCACAGTGATGGGGTATCCAGCTACTTCAGAAGATTGAAGTCAGACAACAAGACTCCCATCTGCGAGTTTGGAGAAAGCATTCTCTACATGCCATGACCAGTCATCAAGCAATATCCCAAGCTCGAGAACAGATTCTATCCAGGCATCTGGCTTGGAAAAGACACATCATCAGGAGAAGCCTACATTGGGATTTGAGGCAAAGTCATCACAGCAAGAACCACCAGAAGACAAGTCAAACCATGGAAGTGCAATTGACAGATGATGGACGTCTTCAATGGCGCGCCATGGGCGCCAAGTCCATCACACTACAATCCACATTTCATTTTGCCAAGCGCGACATCAACACCAAAGCAGACAGCAGACAAAGGCATCACAACACAGGAGGAGGAGGAGGAGACATCAGCAATGCAATCGAGGATCAACAACCCATGGAAGAAGAAGCAGCATCATCAAAGAAACAGAAGGTTACCATCACATAGGAGACACCAGCACATCCAACAACAGCACCAACATCATTTGCGCCGTCATGGCTCCCGCAAGAGCACCAGTCGGAAGTCCAACATCAAGAAGGACACTGGACGACAGCATCACAGAATGAAGCACAGCAAAGCAACAGGACAAAAACAGAACAACAGGCAGCGCAGAGGCCTGAGGGATCACCAGAACCACCCAGAACAAAAGGACGCATGAACGCAGTGACAGTTCAAATGAAGAACGGACAACAAGTGACAACAGCAACATGTGAAGATGCGACAGAATCAAAGACAAGAGCAACGACTGTTGGAAACCATCATCAACGATTCACAAGGATTCGATCAGGAGAAGCTAAAGAAAGGAATGATGAAGGAAATGACATCCATGGCCAATCAAGGAGTGTTTGAAGAGATCACACTCGACCAAGCAACAGAAGAGGAGAAGAGGAACATGATAGGTTCCAATTGGGTTCGTCGAAACAAAGGAGATAAGTCAGGTCACACATCGTTGGCCTAGGATATGATGAAGTCATCACGGACGCAGATGACGTCTATGCATCAACACCACTCTTCGCAATTCTCATGGTCATCCTGTGCATTGCATTAGCAAGATCCTGGAGCATCAGGGACGGAGACATCAGCACAGCATTTTTACATGCACTACTTGGAGCAACAACAAAACATCCTACTCAAACCACCATCAGGGCTCTACACCAACAAGAACATCTACTGGAGACTGAAGAAGGCGACGTATGGTCTCAGGTCATCAACAAAAGCCTGGCAAGACCATATAGCAAGCATCATGAGAGAACTGGGCTACATACGATTCACATCAGAGCCCAGCGTGCACAAGCATCCAGACAGAAAGGCATACATCATGGTCTATGTCGACGATCTACTTTTGTAGGAGAAACAGAGGAGACAAACAACAAGAGAAGATGTTACTACGAGCAACTGGTGAAGCATCACCAGGCAACACAGTTTCCTTTTTGGGAAGAAGAATCACCAACAAAGGAGATCATTTCGACATCAGTCTTGATGATGAGTACGTGGACAACATCTTCCACGAGATGAAGCTCAACAAATGCAATCCACCAACAACAGCAGGATCAACAACAGGAAAAGCCATCATTGAAGACGAGCAGCTGCTCGATCAACAGGAGCATCAACAATGGAGCATCAACAATTTCGACGACTTGTCGGAAAACTACAATGGCTGGCATACACCAGGCCAGTCATCAGCTACGCAACGAAAGAACTTGCAAGAATTTCAGCAACCAACCATCAAAGACCAGAAGAAAGTATGACATCTGGTCAGGTATCCTGCAGGGACAAAAGACTACAAATTCAGCATCAGACCAACAATCAAGCTCTATGACAAGACGCCACAACAACCCGACTTGAACATCTATGTCGACTCCGACTGGGCAGGATGTCATCAGACAAGACGAAGCACAACAGGCTTTGTCATCGAGCTACTTGGCACCTGCATCCACCTTGGATCAGAAACACAAGGAGTGGTAGCCTTGTCATCAGCTGAAGCTGAATTCTATGCCATCAGCACTGGAGCCCAAGAAGCGCTATACGTCAGGAACTTCATCATGGAAGCCCTGCACACCAAGCGCGTCAACGTGCGCATCCACACCGATAGCTCAGCAGGAAAATCTATGGCAACAAGACAAGGAGTATCAAAACGAGCAAGGAACATCGTGCTCAAGTTCATTTTCATCCAGGACCTCACCCATGGAGGCGTGGTATCGCTGCACAAAATACCAACCAAAGACAACCCAGCAGACATCCTCACGAAATACGTGACAGCAGAAGTGCTGAGATGGCTCATCTACAGCACTGGCATCAACACACGTTGAAACAAAGCAACAGCAGGTATCACCAGTACCACCAGTATGTATGTAACAAGCATTCGTCCAGCATACAGACATCAGGCAGTATGGCTAGCCATGGTTAAACAAACAGCGGCAGCCATCCTGAATTTCCTCACACACTTGGTCATCTTGAATAAGCACAAGCGGACTACATCATGAAGTATCACATCATGTTCACACATCGTGTATATGTGCTACATCTATGGATATCTATATGAACCATATCGACATCTATATCCCCATCGTTTTCTGCGTGGACTCGCTGGTCTGGACATCAGTTTGATTTTCGTTTGACGTCATTTTTCTGAAAAAGACATCTGGAAAGATGTTGGACATCAGTTTGAAGAAACTCGTTCCATCAGTTTTGTGATCAGTTGCCATTTTGTCAACATCAGCGTTTCCGTAGCCATCGTCGCGGTGTCATCAAGTGACCGAATATCATTGAACATCGAGAGATGGCGGCATCAGCGACGGTGAACATCAAAGAGTACAAGAGCACTCAGATTCCGGACAACATCGTGTTGTCTCAGCAATATCATCACGGGCTTCTGAATCAGGTAGCCATCAAAGATTTGCAAGATCAAGGTTACCTCTTTGTGTACCCCGTGAAGAGTATCATTACCTGGAGCACTACATCAGTACCCCTCGCGATCTTGCCCATGAGTCAAACATCGCGAAGAAGATGACGCATCTCGACCGAAGTCTGAGACTCGCGTGGCAGCATCTTGGCATACATCAGTCTTTATCCTTGTGGCTGATGACGGAAGGCCGCATCTGGACGGACAACATCAATGAATCCTACAGGAGTGATTTGGAACTATCATGTCCCTGTGACCATCGATCGTGCCATGAAAGATGATCGAACTGAGCATCTGATGAAGATCGGGCATGCAGGCTTGCATCTTCTCTGCTCATCAAGACCTTTGGAGGCAGCAGTGAAGCAGGGCATCATCGACGCCTGCCTGGCATCTGGGACTACCATCGCGAGTCCATCGACCATCCCGGGGAAGAGGTTCAGAGGACATCCTGAGCACCACATCTACCTGAAAGAGATGTTGGAGTACATCAGGGACAGTCATCGACCCAGCAAGGAAGAACATCCCTCTGTTCCATCTCATCATTTTGATGAACCTGTGGATGAGATCGAAGAGACCATCTGAGACGCAAATCTAATTTTCAAGACCGAGAAACATTCGGGGAAGCAATATCCTAGGACGTAAACGAATCAACTGTACAGACTTTTGTGCATCATGTTCCCATCGAATGCTTATTGATCTTTTCTGAGCACCATCGGTAGTGATCATATTTTAACATCAGTTTCAGTGATATGGATTGTTAGCATCAGTTGTGTTATCAAAGACTGCAACATCTCTATGCCAACAAGGCATGTTAACATACATGCATCCTCATGTACATCATGCAGGGTATATCAGGGACACATCCAGTGTCCACGACATCTGGGCTCATGAGGGCCCTTGAGCAGTTCCACCGGAAGAAAACATCAGAGAGCCAACTGTCTGCATCAGTGACGCATCACCTTTGTGTTTTAACATGGTGGATGGATATGCATACATATATATATATATATACTAAATACATTTGTATATATATATATATGTAAATCACGTGCCCAGGATACATAGAATACAGAATCGCTAATTTTTGCGCGCCAAAAAGAATCTTCCAGAATTGAAAAAGACACGTTACATAGAAGATAAACACGTGATATATGCACTTTCGATTCTGAGGAAATTTTGTTCAAGATTTTTGGACCTTACCTTAATTGAGTGCCTGGCAAGCACAAATAGTAGCTGTTGAGGGGTGGCAACTGCCATGATTTTTCATTTGCACAATCCCAATAACATCTGTGAATCACTACATAAGAATGTGCTTGTTGCTTAATGTAGATTCAGAATGGTAGCCAGGATCTGTTCAATTTTCAACGGCCATTTCAGGAACCTAAATTGGATGTACCTAAGGCCTATATAAGGCCTATGTAATGGAATATCCCAATAACATATGGCCTTATATGGTACAGTACCCCCATTTTAGGATCTTTAATTTCCCGGTGAAATTTGGGAGACCGAATTCTGCTTGTAATTCTTAACCGCGGTCCATATTGTTTTTTTCAGGGTGTCCGCTTACCTTCTCTTTTCTCCTTCTCTTCTTCTCTTACGTTTTGTTTTTTCTTCTCCAAGTAATAGAAATTGAAAAAGCGTCAAAATAGTTGGGTTTTAGTCATGTTGTCGACATGCAAAAGTCGGTATTCCTAAATGGTATTTGCGCGCTCCAAACTGCTATCCTGGCTATTCATTCATTGTCCCTGCGGTCACCCGGTGGGTTGAAAAACTTGCGTATCCTAAGCAGCCCAGGCACGTTATTTTATATTCTATATTTACATAAATAAACAAAAGTAAAAAAACAAATCTAAATAAATAAATAAATATACGTATATAATATGTATACTATGTATTTAGACACACACCATATGTATATATATATAAATATACACTGAATATATACACTATAGATAGATAGATAGACAGACAGATAGATAGATAGATA
>Ga0126342_10018184_pt1 | contig 12069 bp, 9 predicted proteins | sample Cyp1metagenome_FD_92528 | JGI IMG/M metagenome (GOLD analysis project Ga0126342, IMG submission 92528) | Coral microbial communities from Lord Howe Island, Old Settlement Bay, Australia - Cyphastrea 1 metagenome | ecosystem: Host-associated > Invertebrates > Cnidaria > Coral ... | reverse complement strand
TCAACCTCAACAATTATCCCTCTCATCTTAAACCAAATAATGAAGAGAAAGTTAGCATGAAATAATCCCCAAAACCCCACTTGAAAAATCATCAAAACCAAGGATGAAACATTGAACCCCAACACGAAATCATAACAAGCAACATACAAACATATATGCCCTGAAACCCCCATATTTCCATTTTTTATGGGTCATTTTCAATAGCTATGTTAGTTTACCAGAGGGTAGTTCATAGAGCCCTCCAGTTTTTTGGAGGCTGTGAGTTGGAGGAGCACGGTGTCGACATGTGTCACAGATTGGCAGGTGAAAGATGGTGCAAGTCTAGGGTCAAGTCTCCCCAAACCCAGAAGGTTTACGCCAAAAAATCTTACCCATCTCAGATGCATCAGTTAGGGTCATGAATTTCCAGCACTTTCCGGGGCCAACAAAAAACCAGCGGAGACCGAAGCCTGCAACTCCATCAGCAAGGCGTCATCCTCGACAGGTGGCCGATGTGGCGACCATTTTTCAAGGCACAAATCCACCGCCAATCCCTTCGCCCTAATAAAGACCTTCCAAGAAGGGACCCCAAATAGATATTAAGAGAATTAAAGGGGAAAACAATCACAATTGAACACTGAATTAAAACTTGAAAACTGTTTGAACAGTCTTGAAAACATCCACCACTAGGGCGCGCAAGAAGCAGATCTCAGCCGCTTGGCATGATGCACTGTGCAAAATGTCGTCAAACATTGAGTGCTCGTTTTCGTGTGCTTCGCACACATTTCGGACACATATGACCCCATGTAAACCCAGTGCGTACCTGCGGCCCTGCCAAGCTTCTCCTAGGTAGGCCAGCGACCCTCAAGCCACAAGCCACACGACCGGATCACCGTAAATACTGATGGATAACTACAGTGCTGACAATGACAATGTTCCCATAGGGCTAAAATGCCAAGGTGGGTTTCTGGAATCCGACTCCTCACAGTCTATATATTATATTATATATATATAGAGATATAGTGCCTGTTGCGTAACTGTACCGACCATCGTGTTCCCTGGGCTGCGTTTTGCTAATTCATTACGCGAGTGCGCAGATGCCCCTTGTTCCCTGTCAGCCATAGTCGGCCACGGCCACCGTACAAGGTGGTACCCCCCCAGCTGTGCATTGGTTTATAACACCATGAACTACATTTTTTTAACCATAAACCATAGTTAACCTATTTATAAACCAACTCCGCTAAGTATGGGGCACCATCACAACTCGGGCTCCCTGGCACAAAGGCATCGTAGCTCGCCCCAGAACGCTCCAAATACGCTCCCCGGCGGCCTGAATACAGCCAAGAATCCACCATTTATAGATGATGATGTTCCCATTAAAAGCTCCACTTATAGGGAATTTCCCATATTTTTCCCATGTTCCTATGATTTTTGTTTATATATAGGGAATTTCCATGAATTTCCCATTGCCATCCATTGCCCACGTCTATCACAGGGTTTTTCTGTGGATCTGTCCACCTGTCAAATCCGTCTATGGATCCCAGCCATGAGACACCAGGAAAGCCAAGTAAGACTCGATGCGCGTCGCCAGGCGGATGACGTAGAGGATCAGGCCTCAGTAGCTGGTCATGGGATTCAAGGCCCATCATGGCCCATCTCAGGCCCCGTGAAATCCTCAGAACATGGCCCCAACAAAGACATCCAAAATGATCGAACCGTCATCAAATTGGGCTCCCGCACCATCGTTGGCCGACTCGGGGCGACCCACATCCTTCTCGATCGCCACCTGGAGCCTCGGTACCCAGGGTTTGATGGTTTAACCCGATGGGTGTTTTATGGGAGATCCGAACAGTGGATGTATTGATATGTATTGACAGGAGAGATAGTTCGACACCAGTTTCTAGCAAATTCTCAGTCAATATCAAATCCATCGCCTGAGGCATCCTTTGGCCCCCAGCAAGCACAACACTGCATGCACAACTGCTTGAGGTGACCTGTTTGTAGGTCTGGAGAGATGGAAGTTCTGAACAGTGGCGAAATTTTCTGAAAAGTGCTTGCAGCCTGGGGCATTGTTGAATAAATCTAGATCATCTTATCGTCTCTCTTAGCTTTTCTCTTCTCTTATCTGTCCTATCCTATTCTATCCTATCTTCTCCTATCCTTCTCCTATCTACCTGTGGATCCAATTACCTGCCTGTCTGCGTACATATACTACATCAACAAAAATACAGCAGCTCCCAGCGACCTCATCAGCTCATTGAATAAGAGCCCCGCAGCAGTGGCCAGGTGCCTACTGTCACCGATTGCTGGTCATTTGGAAAGCACCAAGCAGGTACAGTATGAAGGCATCAAAGATCTACAACACAACACATCCCAGAACATTCTCACAACTGAAAGCACCTCCAATTTGTATCCAAAAATGCGATCCAGCAAAATCCAAACCCTCAAGAACGATGGATTTGTCTGGGAATAAGGTCTGCCCCCTCAGATCGCAAGTCCAAAAAGGGAAAATCATGATTAACCAGGTGGATTTAGGACGTTAGGATACTTTATGATACTTTAGGATGGTTTTTCGTGCCATTTTCAGACCAAAGCTCAAAAGGGCAGCCAGGGCCCACGGCGCTTGGATCATCCCCAGCTGCGCCTGCGGTCCGCTGCCGGCACTGTGTCAGGTGGCGACTTCAGCAAGTCCGTGGGCGACTGCCATTGGCCCGGCCTTAGTGGAGTTGCCTGGGGATAGGATGAAGCCAAGCATCTTTATAAACTTTAGAGTATAGCAACCTCAAAATAGATAGAGTTGGAAACTTGAAAGTCCTGCGGGAAACATCTTCTACAACATCGAAACGCTTTCCAATCTTTTTCTTCCGAACCATAACAATGGTAGTGACCCTTGAGAAAAGGTAGAAAAGTTATGTATCACTATTCGAGAAGGTGTGTTTTTATTGGGATATAAGAAGAAGAACAGATAAGAACTATAAGAGGTATTCAATCCTGGCGATATAATGGGTATCTAAAACAAACAACGATGGATAAAATGCTGATTTGAAACCATCCAAAACTGGGGACATAATGGGGATATAACCAATGTATAATCTATGCATGTCAATGGAGTTTCGTTTCAAAATGGGCAATGAAACTCAGCAGTATGAGGATTTCCTTACAATAGAAGGGAATCTCATGATCCTCATGATGGTATGCACATGTATGTAATATACAAACATACATGCATACATATATATATACACATAATTATACATATATATATATGTATATGTATATATACATAATATATATATATATTACATGTATATATATATATATACATGGAGATTATATAGACTTGTGTGTGTGACTCAACGCCATGGCTTTTGCTTCCCGATAAAAAAGGGACCTTCGAGGTGCCCCCAACTACACTGGGTGCCAACTCAAACAGCGCAGCATCCAAGACAACCTGCGGCATCTGTTGACGAAAATGGAGGCTTCGGCATCAAAGTTTCAAAAAAAAAGTTAGGACCCGTTCCCAGCGTTGCACAGAGTTTAAAAAACCCATGCTTTTCACAATAAGCGCATGCCGCATGCCAAGTAACTACCGGCAAATACAAAGCACCCACCCATCGTTTCATCATAGACTGCTCAACCCTGTCATCCGTAGCATGGCACAACATGACAAGATCCAAATCACACATCACCACGGCTGAAAACTCAGAGGTGATAAGGGGCGCTGGTTTGTAATGCGGCAAACGCAATAAAAAGGCACCAGTTGGGGATAGTGTTAACTTTTACCAACTAACCGTGGTTATATTGGGGACAGTCATGGCATTGGGTCTATCACGTTAACGTCAACTGCAGATTAACCCCGGTCCTGGTTGGTGAGTTTGAGGTTACCCCCAAATAATGATCCTCTGCTACTAAAATGGTACTCCACCAGATGATGAACAGGCCAGGGGGTTCGGAAACTCCTGGCTTGACATGTGGCAAACCTGTCATAAACCATCCCCAGTTGATTGTACCATCTGGGAAATACTAGCATCATTTATACACCTCCAAAATTGTTTTTTTAGGAAGTGCAGTTCCAGTACCAGTTATAAGTGGATAAGTATAGTTATCGGGGGGGCATATCCCAACTTACGGCAGTTTACATGTTGTAACCATGGTTATACTCCCCATTTCCAAGTACTCAGTATACTATTAATTACTAGGGCCTTTGGGCTTATATCATGTGATATCCCAACTTAACTTATGTGGGTGGAAAAAAAACAAAACATGGTTATTTATATACCCTCTGGTAGTTTAACATAACCATTGAACCTGGTGATTTATAGTGGATTTTCCCATTGAAAATGGTGGATCTTTCCATAGCAAACTGTTAGTTTACCAGAGGGTAATGTGGGGATGGGTCAAAACCTTGTACCCCTGGTGAACATCAAAATAGCTGGTAAATGGATGTTCATCCCACTAAAAATGGTATTAATAGGTATTGATCCATACCCATGTTATTTAATTCTGTTGGGAATTCCCCCTAGATTCTTTGGCACCTCCTAGGTGGACTCTTTGCCCGCACCTGTAGCTGTGGTTCTCGCAATGCTGAGGCGCGGTGTCCTGGAATTACCGCGGCTTTTTTGGGGAAAAAAAAACCTGGGAGTCCCCATTTTTCTACGGAACTTCTAGAAATTAGAGCCGTTATACTTATTCATTGTGATTCATCATGATTGATTATAGTCAATTATAGTAATGATCAATGATGATTCGTTATGATGATGATTCTTCATGATATTATTAGGTTATCTAATTTCATGGGATATGGCTCATAAATCGATACTCATCCCATGTAGCCAAGCACCAATTTCCAGGGCCCCCTACGATCTGTGAAGAATCCCAGCAGCAATGGGATCCTCAAATAAGGCCTGCAGCTGTGGGTATACGCTCCACGCTCCGAACAGCGGGTGCAGCTCCCAGGTCCCCGGACGCTGTGAGGTAGCTCAGCAGCAACTCGACATCGGCAGCTCCCAGCGCCTTAGGGGCCAGCTGTCGAACGCTAAGAATCTGGAAAAACCTGAAGGGAGAAATTGATTGATCATGATTGATCTCTTTTTCGGTTGATTTCCGAATCCTCCTGGCAAAGATTAGCAATGGCCTTCACTAAAGTAGTGGTGAATAGCTAAAGCTATACTGACAAGCCTTACATCCCAAACCGCTCGGGTTACAAGCATGGCCCCCAACTGCACCCCCCAGAAAGTCACCTTTTTGTCACCTTTCCACGAAGCATCGTGCTGGCCCCAGCAGCCATTGGCACACTGCAGTGGCCAGCGAGCGCTCACTGGCCGGGCGCTTGTCAGGGTGCCACCTGGGTGGTGGGCAGGAGAACAATCCATGATTTTATGGTGGTTTTACGCAGATTTTATGTTGATTTCATAGTACCTGATGGGAATTTATGGTGATACAGTGGGACATAACCAACAATATCCGGATACCCATGACATTTTGGTAGGTTTGACGCGTCGATGGCCATAAGGTGTGGTAACAATAGGTACATGAAGTAGTTGAAGGCCTCATCCCTTATCACACTCCTCCCCCATCAGCCCCATAACCACCACCACCATCATCAAGTCTAGTTCCCTCCAACGTTCACGAAAATGGTATACTTGGATTCGCCTAAGGGCCCTAATTCTATGGTGGATTTCGGGTTGAACAAATAAACATAAATAAACCATGTGTACATTGCCTCCCACCAATTGGCCTACCCTCCGGTCATCAAACGTTTCAATGGGGAAATTCCCCCCACATTTCTGGAGCTTTGCATGGGAAAATCATCGGTTTCTAAATGGTGGATTTCCCAGCAAGCCACGTGACTCACGTGACCGGAGACTCGTAGATTCCTACCATCGTCCAAGGTGCTCTAGCATCATCTGCTTAAAGAGTCGCTGACGGAGCTCCAGGCTTTTGCACCTCCGAAATGGAATGAGAAACTCGCCACATGTCCATGTTCATCTGTCATGATGAAAGCTATGGTTAATCATGGTTAAGGGTCAACTAACTTAATAATGAGTGTACAACCAACAGTAATGAATGATTTTTATCTCAATTGTGGACAATTGGAAACGTATGAAATGTGGCAAACCCAATCATAAACCATCCTCACTTCTAGCAGAAAAAACGGAAATAGTTTGTATCAACACATCAAGAATTGGAAGTGCATTGCTGGTTTTCCCATATGGGGATGCATCAAAACATGTCAAAACCACCCCTGGTGAACATCAAAATGACTACTTTTTTCCATGGATTTTCATCTCCCAAAAATGATAGCTATTGATCCATAGCTTCCAAACCTGTTCTGCTGCATGGCATCCAGGAGCTCCGCATAGGGCCCCGCCCCGTTCGCGCTGGGCCGCGCCGGCAACGCCGCCGCCGCCAACAACGCGTCGTCGCTGTCATCGGCACCTCGAGGCTCTCGTGGCCAGGGTGGCGTGGGGCATTTGGCCTCAATGGAACCCAGCAGTCGTGTTCCCCAAGATACCAAAAACATCCAAAAACCATTTGAAATTTTGTAGATTTCACCAAGCATTCTACAGTATGACTCAGTATGATATGTTGGTGATATAATGAAGATAAGAGCGCAAAAACATTAGGGTCTCGGGCATCTCCATTTTGGGAAGGTGCTGTGAGATAGAAAATATGTACCAAATTGTACCAATACATGGCTCCGGGACTGGTCGGACAACACCTGTGTAACCTTTACCTAAAGCATCCTGAAGCCCCACATCTTAATAGATCTTCGCTGTGCCAAGGTGCAGCAGGCTTGGCCCCCCTGGCCAGCAGTTTCTCCATCAAAGGGCTTTGGACTTGCTTTGCCATGTCCTGCAGTCGAATCACTGGCTCTACGGAGCCGATTCAATCGTAGCCTAATCGAAAGTCAACTTGCCTATCATAAATCTGTCATAAATCTCCAGTCATGTTCAGCTAAATATCCAGGCGGGTGAAACCACCCAACTTCCGCCCGCTGCACAGTCCAGCACCGTGAAGTGTTTGTAAGGCCCAAATTCATGGAGGCCACAGCATACCACGTTCCTTACGTCAATTGACCGTCACTCGTCTTTGCAACCCCAGCTGTTGATATATGTGAGCCATTGCCAAAAAATGGCGTGTGTGTATATGCACATTACAAATATATATAGAGAGAGAGAGAGAGTATGGTCACCCATCCCCTATTGGGAATTCTTACAATGGGCATGTAATTCCCCGTCAATGGATTGATGGCCATCCCCCAATATAGCTGTACAATCCAACTTTTGACGCGAGGCATACTTTTGACCACATGTCATATAACTCTAGGCTCTGCCTCCAATCCTTCGCATTCAGTTCGCGCCGAATCTTCCGCGGAAATGCAGGGTCGCCATACTGATGACAATTCTGACCAAGGGGTGCCAAACATGTAGATTTTGGATCCACTAACCCTTTGAAAACGAAAACCTGATGTCACAAGCATCTCGTAGCATTGCCAAGTCACATGTCAGTCTGATCATGGAGGAGAAGCAACTCGCAGATTTCTGTCTTCAACTCCATACACGCGGCAATCGGGGCAGTGTACTCCTTCCCAAGCTGCGGAATGTCTGATCCAGACTCACCCATCAGAATGAGCCATAAGTCAAAAACAAAGGATGGAAAGAGAAGATTGGTGGAAAGAAGCTAGCTGCCTCTTCAATGACCAGTGGTCCCTCATGGTTCTGCAGAAAATCGAAATCGAGCTCCAACATGCTGACAGTTACTGAAGCTCCTCCCAGCTGATGGCACATTGGCAACATCCATCACCTGCTGGAGCGAACTTCTTAAACAGCCCCGTTTGAAACTCCATCGATCTCCATCCTTTGGTAGGGAAATTCCACATAAATCCACATAAAATTGGGATTTAGATGGATTCAAATGGATCTAGGCAGGGGATGATGGGGATGTTTACTGTGATTCAGATCTGGACCATCCCTCCAGGATCACACCAACCGACTCACCAAGACATGCCTTAAATGCCAAAAGTCACTTGAATATACGGTCATCTATGAGTCATCTATTGAATATCTATTTAAGATGAACTGATACAACTTTAAAAAACAAAAACATGTTGAACATGCTTTTGAGGAGTCCAACGTGCTTTTGCTAGCCTGGCATCCAAGGCTTATAGGCTTAGGCCAAACGCAACCAGGGAGCTCCCTTTGAGGCGTTCCTCTCTGAGCCAGATTGTGTTGGGATCGGCACCACCCTTCAGCAGCTCCTCTGGAAAAGTGGAAAAGGTGAACCATTAGGAAACCGACTTTAGTCATGTTGGAATATTCACTACAAGTATGGTTCGAAAGCCTGGTAACTTAGCCGTCATCCCAAGAACATACCATGCAGATCCAAATAGACTTTGATGGTATACAGTGATAACTGTCGGTCGCCCAATTTGGTGGTGTTGACTGATTTGACTTTCTTTATCTTTACCCAAGAGTTGTATCTCTTCTTGTCACCCCAGCTTTTGCAGTTGTACCCCGCTGAATGTGAATCAGCAAAAACCAAGGAAATCCGAGTTGACAAGGCAAGTGCAAATCTTCGCCCCTGGCCCCTGCCTGAACCTTAGCCTCATCCCCAGCAAACGCAGCTTGTACCAGCTCTGGGCAGCTTTCTAACTGCGCCTTTTGCAGCTGCTGTTCCAGCTCGGCTAAGCTGGGAAGGTCTGGGATGTCACCGGTGGCTTCCTCCACTGGGACGGCGTCCACCGCAACGGGCACCGCAACAGGCGCAGGCCGCGCAGGCGCAGGTGGCGCATCGGCAGGATCGGCAAAGGGATCCCAGTCGTCCATGACGCTGTGTTTAAAAGTGGGCTGGTGCTTGGCAAAGCTTCCTGGAAAATCCTTGAAAGAACTTAAGAACTGTAGGATGCATAGATGGATATTGATGGATATTGAAATTATAAAGTTGTGAAGGTTCTGCGAGTTCCAATTCAAGTCGAGTTGGGCTCAAGCTTGCCTCTTGGGCCTCCCAGCAAATGCGTGCTTAATCAGTATATGTCAACTTACCCAGGTTCAAGTTGGGAGGGTCGGGCCCAAACTTCACTGCTAAGGCGGCCCATTTGTGAGTTGAGTGAAATGCCTTCAAACTTGACAAGCTTTGTCATGTGTCTTGAATCTACAGTACTTAGGGCCATGGACCTGTGCTGAATTGCTTGGCTAGGGTTAACCACACCCCCCACAAAAAAAAAGTGGAGCAAGAAAATGTAAGAAACACACTGACTATCCATGAAGATTTCCTATCAGGCACAGAGTTTCTTCTGTTCATCGTTCACGTGTTAATGTTTGACTTGGACTCCAGGCCCCATTAAAAGTAGGAAGCTGCTTCAAGAAGAGCACATCATCCTGCACAAAAACAAGGTTGGCCAAGGGCTGCTTCATTGGGTGGTACCATTTAGTGGCAGATTACAACTATTTGGGGGTACCTCTCTCTCCCCATCGCCATCTCAGAGAGTTCAACGGAAGCTGAAGGCGAGCTCCCTGATTCAGAGATCAATCCTCTGTAGCCAGTTGCTGAGAGGGGTCACCGGTCAGTACCTTCCAGCGGGCGTCGGCCCTGATTGGAGGATCATTCCAGTAAGTGCTCAAGAGCCCTGATAATCCAATAACTGGGGTCATATATCATCATATATCTAATGCGTCTAGTATAGATTCATAGCTCAGTTCCGAATTCCAGACACCACGGTTTTACGTTGAAATTTACAGTACACATATCTGGGGCCATCCGAATGGGGAAGTCTTCAATATGAGCTGCGCACCGATGGACTGGCACGGCTGAGGCTCTTCTTGTCGGACTCGTATTGACCGAACCTTGAAAAGCACTGGGCACATTTTCGCCATGCCATTGGAATTTGATGGGGATACAATGGAGGTTTAATGGGGATATAAATGAAGAATAATGGGGATATAAATGAGATATAACCGTTAACCGAGATATAACCGTTAACCAACAATCCGAGGATATCCGAGGATTGCAAAATGGGTCCTATTAAATACCCTCAAAATTGCATTGTTTTACTTGGAAACAGTCGCGAGCTGTGGATGGTTTAGTTCTGACTTCCCATGATACCCCACGACCACCGTTGGTTACCACAGCTTTTACTATTCTAAAATAGGAATGGTACACCTCTCTCATGTGAGTCAGTGCGTAACAGTTAGAGGTCAGCACTGGCGAACTTCACATGTATATAATATAGGAAGTGGCAATACTGCTTATGATTGTGTTAATTATAGTAATGGTGGATTAAATCTGTTTATGTTGGTGGAAGTGCGTTCCCTCAATATTTAAGATTTCAATTATCAACCACACAGGCATATTTTAATGTAGATGTTGTATGCCATACTGAATTACAAACTGATGTCATCAATACAAAAAATGCTACTGATGTTGATTTAGGCTTTAAAAGAGGTGATGTTGAATATATGAAGTTTGAAGGAACGCTACAAGCAGTGGAACTAACAAAAGGTGCTAATTCAAACACATATGATAGTATCGGCAATGCTGATGTCAGTTTTAGAAGGAACACAATAGATGTTATGTATTTTAGAAATGGTAATGTAGAAGTAAATACAGGTATATCATTACTTGCTGAAAGTGGTAAGTTTGATGTAATTGATAGTGCCACACCTACTAATGTAGTATTTAAAAGGGGTGGTGTTAATTTCTTTACATTAGATGGCACTAAAAATGTTATTGATGTTTCAACTGGTCGGGCGTTGTCTTCTCAATATATTTATGGAGATTATTTTTACAATAGAAATTATGGTGCTGATATGGTCTTTCAAGGTAGTAGCACAACAGATGATGGTTTAGTAGAATATATGAGATACAGAAAAGCAAATGAAGATGTTAATTTTTCAAAAGACATATATGTCAATCAAGACAAAAGAGCATATTTTCATAAAGAACCGGTAAGAATAGTTATATAGTTGATGAAAATACAGCAGGTGTTGATCATTTCAAGTTAATCAATGAAGACCCTAACGGGGACATAAGATGTTATGCTAATAGCAGTATAAGACTTTTTATTACTCCATCAAAAGTTTCTGTTCCAGCACCTTATACATTAGAGGCAGACCTTGTAGATACAAGTAGTGAAAAGGTAAAATATGATATTCAAGAAGCAAAGTATGACTTTACAAACATCGTAAAAAAACATAAAACCAACGACTTTCAAAATGAATGCTGAAAAAGAAAAGGGTATGAGCAAAAACCATATCGGTTTTATTGCTGAAAATGTGGAGGAATGCATACCAAAAGAAATTGAAAATATAATATACAATGTTGATGGTGTCAAGAGTTTAAGCTATGTAAAAATGGGAAGTATCACTTGGGGAGCAGCCGGAGAAATAATCAAAGAAAATGAAGACTTGAAAAACAAAGTTGAGCATTTAGAAACACGCTTATTTGAAGTTGAAATTTTCATTAAAGATTTTGTTAAACCAAAACCAAAAGCCAAAGCAAAATCAAAAACCTAAAGATAATTAAAATATAATATAATGCATATATGGGAAATAAACAATCTACAGTAGAGAACAGTTGTATTCAAGAATTGAGTAAAATTAATGAAGAAGAGTTAGATATTAGTAGATAAATTACAAATAAAAGCCTTAAAAGAAATCAACAGCAAAATTGAAAAACTGAATAAAGAAAAGCAAACAAAAATGATATATGCTTTGCCAAAAATAGATGTCTGTACTTACAGCCTCTTTTAAATTTATAATATTATTATTTCAGTATAATATTATTAATTAATATGTATCTCTTTCTCCAGTCTCACCATAAATATGTTATTAACATCACTGGAGCGAAGCTTAACGAAAAGGAATGAATAAGGTTCTTCTGTTGCCAACTTATAGATTTCATACAAAGTTTTCTTATCAACCAGTGCTGACTGTTCTTCTATAAATAAATGTGTCAATCTCTTTCATATTTTTCAGTTTAAAGATATATAATGAAGATGTGTTTAGTCTAACTATCGGCGCAAGGGCGTTATATTTCTGGGTTGCTGTGATTACTGACAATCCGAAGTGTCTTGATTTTGTGTAAAGTCCG
>Ga0126342_10018183_pt1 | contig 12071 bp, 17 predicted proteins | sample Cyp1metagenome_FD_92528 | JGI IMG/M metagenome (GOLD analysis project Ga0126342, IMG submission 92528) | Coral microbial communities from Lord Howe Island, Old Settlement Bay, Australia - Cyphastrea 1 metagenome | ecosystem: Host-associated > Invertebrates > Cnidaria > Coral ... | reverse complement strand
TTGGTATGGCGTTGGTCTTGCCAGCGCTGACAGACTGCCGGTGGTGGTTCGAATCCCTGCTGGTCCACTCGGGAGTCTCAAGTGCGACCCGCCGAAAGGCAACGGGCGCCGACCACAAAAAATGGATTGTGATGAAAGTTCAGGTTTTGGAACATGCATGGTCGAGCCCAATGTTCAGGTTTTAGAAGGAGGTAACTTCTCCTATGTGGCAATGACATTCTTCTTCGGAGTTTTGATTGGGTTGCTGGTTGTCTTGTATAAGACCTACAAAATGAGCACGTGACGCCTTCGAGTCGTACGAATGTACACTCAAATGGCGATCTTGGATTCTGCATACAACAGATTGCCGGATCAGCACGAAGGTCTCAGAGAGCAACATTTCACTGACAATCTGTTGGATCAACATGTTCAGGAAATCAGCGTGCTTCAGGAACAGATTACAGGTCTCAATGATGCAATGCGCCGACTTCGAGAAGCACACAATGAAATGGAAAGAGAATTGGAAATGGTATCTGAGTCAGCAGAACAGATACATTTTGGTTTAGTGGAAGTTGGCGGATACACGCCATTTCGTGCACCTGGGGCCAACGAGCGACGCCATATGTTTGAATTGGTGCGTGCCAACCTTGTGGCACGTAGGACTATGGAAGCGGATCGTTATTTAGATACAGTCAGACAACAGAATCAAGGAGTTTCTCAAGGTGACGACACTGACATGAAGGGATGAGGTTGTGGAGCCCCGTGGCAATCTCACCCAAACACTGGACTCTTCGAAATGAATTGAATGATTGTCTGGCTACGCAATGGCTGCTCAGTTTCAACGTTGCATCATGGCCGTCCTGGATGCCCTCAATGGAACAGTTCCAATGGCCAAGAAGTGAGAGTGAATTTATTCAATGGACTTGGTGATTCTCTGGAATCATTGGCGGATCAAGGGCGTGTGCAGCTGCCCAATTTGGCTGAACGCCACTTAGCATACAGCGGCCAATTCAGAGAGATGAGTCACCGATTTTTTTCACAGAGGTACTACAATGTTGTGCGTGCAAAGTGCACGGGCAGTGAAAAGCTTCTGACTGCATGCATGTGGCCGAAACAGCTTGAGCTCGTTCGACCAAGGAGGAGTTCGAATCTTTTGCATCAGTACTCATAGCTGTCATGAGTGTTGCATGGCCTCTGCACTGTGGATGACACGCACAAAACGAGAACATGGAAATGCTTTGAATCTCCATGTGAAATCACATGTGAGGCATGACACACAAACATGTGTGGATTCGATGCAGGCCCTGGTTCAAAAGAAAGCGTTAGAGCAGTGCCGTTTTCTTCGCAGAAACGCTCTCATCGGTGCATATGAAAGTATATATCGATGCAAATATAGCTGTTGCTTCGGTTTTGTTTCTGGTTTGTTGTATTCCTTTGTGTCAGATATAACCATATGTAACGAATGTCCACTTTGAACTAGTATTGATCTGCCTGTCTTCTAATGTCGCTTGCCCAGGCGGCCAAAGATTGTTGCGAGCAATCTTGTCTTTTCTTTTTCTTTCTTGGAATTCTTGTGCAATGAGTAAACTGTCTGTTTTGAAAACCTCCATGCAACCCAGATTAAGCATTCCAAATCGTCCAACTAGCACACAAATCATCTACAGTTCCCTAATCTTGGATTCAACAAGGCTTGGACATATTCCGACATTTAGAAACCCAACTAGACGACGGATGGCCCGAGAGCGTAGAGGAGAAGGGTCTTCTGTTGTTAGTATGGAGACACTATACTACAAGACAATATATCAAAGATGTATTATAAGCAGACGAGAAGAGTAGTATCAAGACAATATATCACAAACACAAAACAATAGTTTGCATCGTACACAGAAGCTTTTACACACAGATACTTTTACACACAAACGCTTTTACACACAGACACTTTTACACACAGAGACTTTTACACACAGACGGTTTTACACACAGACACTTTTACACACAGACGCTTTTACACACAAACACTTTCACACACAGAGACTTCACACACAGAAGTTTTTACACACAAACGCTTTTACGCAAGATGCTTTTACACACAGACCCTTTTACACAGAGACGCTTTTACACACAGAAGCTTTTACACCAAGAAACTTGGTACACACAGAAACTTTTACACACACAGACGCTTTTACACACAGACGTTTTTAAACAAAGAAACTTTTACACACAGACGCTTTTAGACACAAACGTCTTTACACACAGACGTTTTTACACGCAGACACGTTTACACGGAAACACCTTGACACACATACGCTTTTACGCACAGACACTTTTACACACAGACGCTTTTACACAGAGAAACTTTTACACACAGAAACTTTTACACAGACACTTTTACACTCAGAAGAGCGAAGAGCGTAGAAGAGCATGTTACTCTCTTGTGAGTAGTATCAAAGACATTGTAAGTGAAAACTTCATTGAAAATGATGCAAATGATCAGCAGAAAAGAGATAGAAGTGCTATGTCAGATTCTAAGCAGAAGTAGACAAAGATAAATACAAAATTTGAAAAACCGACAGAGACAGACAGCAAAGAAACACATACACACACAGACACACAAACAAAGATACCACATGCGCACACAAACAGAACACAAAGAGGAAGACAGATACACGCACACACACACAGGCACAGACACACACACACACACACGCACACAAAGAGGAAGGCACATACACGCACACACACACACAGGCACAAACATACATGCACACAAAGAGACAGACACGGGACGCACAAACAGACACGCAGACAGAAACTTTTACACACAAACACTTTCACACACAGAGACCGGACCCATGACATCGCAATTTTACTTCAGTTTGTGGCGATCGAACCTCATTTCGCGCGAAAGGGTTCATCGGACCCTTTGCAAATCACAATTTTACCGCGGTTTTTGGCGATCGAACCTCATTTCGTTCGAAAGCATTGCGCCCGGACGCGAGAAATTTCGCAGTTTACCAGGTTTTGGCGATCGAACCTCGTTTCGTGCGAAAGGGTTGCGCCCGGACGCGGGAAATCGCAGTTTTACTTCAGTTTTTGGTTGGCACTGCCCCGCGCCTTCAAGAGAGAAATGGAAAAGAAGGAGAGAGCAAGAGGGCGAGAGAGCAAGAGGGCAAGAGAGCAAGAGGGCAAGAGAGCAAGAGGGCAAGAGAGAATGTGAAGATGTGAGGATGTGAAAATGTGAAGATGTGAAGATGAGAAGATGTGAAGATGTGATGTGAAGACGCGATGATGTGAAAATGAGAAGATGTGACGATGAGAAGATGTGAAGATGTGAGGATGTAAAGATGAGAAGATGTGAAGATGTGAGGATGTGAGGATGTGAAGATGAAGATGAGAAGATGAGAAGATGTGAGGACGTGATGATAAGAATATGTGAAAATGTGAAAATGTTTGACAGACCCCCACTATTAGAAGAACCCTTCGCTCAGACGCTCTCGGAAAAAACTGGGGAACTGGAACTGGAAACTCGTTGCGCTATGGTTGGTTTAGTTTTATGTTGTTTTGGATTATGGTTGCGCCGCGTCATGGCAATCAAACCAGACGTAGAATCGCATTTGACATGTTTTCTGGGAATGACATTTTGCTGTGGCCTCTGCCATTTGGCTTTATTTGGTACAAGTTCAAAGAAACTTAAAACGCCGACCCGCTCGCTTTAGATTTCGCGAACAACTTGCGGAATCTTGGCAAGATGCTCTTCCGTGTATGTATGTTTTTCCTAATTTCTCGATTTTCATGCCAAGATGGGCAATCTGGGTGGAAATTTAAGGCATCATGAATGTTATGCTCATTCTCGGAAGTTTGCTCTGCTTCTTGCGATCCGCAAATGGGCAATGCGATGCAACATTAAAGGTGGGAACAAAACCTGCAGTTATGAATTGCGTTGCTTTTATGCACATTTACAAGACGGACATCGAAAAAATGCAACATTGTTTTGCCGGTTGCTGCCCGAATCCAACGGCATCAAACGCGGCCTGTTTGCGTTTGGTTGTAGTGGAAATCATTATTCAAATCCATATTCTGGGGACATGTTCGCACAGTGAATGGAACATCAAAACAAAACTTCAAACACGAGGAACCAATAGATGGATGCATCAGGCATTTTATTGTTGCAGGTTGACTCTTTGACAGGGCCGCCACAATGCACTCCTAATGGTATAGCGCAACTCCAGGATGCCAAGGCCGCTTGCCAACAGGGGAAGGACCCAATTGTTGAAAATGAACACGATCCCTGTGATGATCTGGCGGAGAGCCCAATTTGCACGAGTAACGCAAACGTAATCCATAATTAGTTGTGGGGTTTGTGGTCATGCAGATGGGCTGGGAACGAAAAGGTGACTACTGAACAATAATGACTCATGACCATAGATCGAGTACACGTTTAGTCACATCCCATCGCAATCATGTTTCTGCGTTTCTGCATTTTTTCATTGGAGTAACCACGAATTAGACACTAGCCCCAAACGGACGGCAGTTCTTGGGAAATGTCCAAAATTTCTCAGCCTCGCTAGGTCAAAGCCTTGTCGGAGTGCTTCTTGGAGTGTGCCAGTGGTTACAACATCCACGTGAGCGACGCCACCGCCGCCGGTGGAAGCAATCTCCAAGCTTTAGCCACCCCAAAGACGAAAACTTGTTCGAAAGAGGACGGAACGGGAGGGATTGTTGTCCGTATCCTCAAAGGCAATTCGATGGTCTATTTGACTTGGGAACTCCTGCAAGACTGTAGTGTGTGGCATTATACGAGTTATTCCAATTTTTCCCGTGTTGTTGTGTTTTTTAATGGCCAAGCAGCAACGCAAAACGACGCAAAGGACATAAACCTCAAAGTGCTGTGCAGTCCGGTGCCATTGACTTGCGCCAAACCCTTCACGGAATTCCCCAACGCTTGCACTGGTGTTTTGCCATTGGTCTCACGCAAGGCTAAATCGCTACCAGGTGGAAAGCAACACATTTGCGAATCCTGCACGGGTTGCGTGTCGGCAAGGGACCCTTAACTGCCTTAACTCTTGTAAACGCTTGCTTGTCTGTTCTGAAGAAATTCCTCTCTTAGACTCTGGCATGACCCGGATCTGATGCTCACCTGCAGGTGTGAAGGTCTATGTGGCTTTCTACACCTACTGCACGCATGGGATATCATCGTACGAGAGCATCCTAGACACCCAGGCCATATTTAATGCCGACACCATTTGCCAAGGCATATACAAATATGACACCCAGTCACTTGGCCACAGACATCATGGTCTTCGGGTCTTTTTTGTTGTTTTTTCAGTCAGTCTTTGGCTCATGATCCATGGAGTCCAGCTTGAGGAGCGGCACTTGTATGGGACTACCACAAGGGAAGGACACCTGTCAGCAAGTTGGCATTCCTCCTGAACCACCACGGATTGCAGAGTCTCCTATGCGGTGTCCAAGCCAAATTCAATCCCTTGGGTAACTTTGGGTCATTGGTCAATCCGATAAGGGTATCATCTCACTTGGGTCAATGGCCCAGGTTCCCTCTGGTGGGCGCTGGAAGTGGCCAATGTCAAGCGAGCATCATGCCCAATACTGTGACTGGACCGATCGGTTGCACCGAAGACAGTCTGCCAAAGATCCCAGACGCACAGGCGATGGTGGATTTGATTCAACCATACCATTTCAGTTTTTCAAGGCTTGATTCCTCTCCACATTTTTGCTGCAGCATATCCTATCTTCTGGGCTGACAGCCCTCCCTTTGCTCTCCCCTTTCAGAATCTTCTTGTGTGTCATGTACTTGTACATATGTGTTCATACTTTGGACCCGGAAAGTCCAGTATCTGGTCCGTGGCCATTTTTGCTTCAAGTTTCCCCTGCTCTGTTTGTTTCTTCATGGCCATTCGACCTCGCCGTGTGCTGCATCGTGGTCCTGTGGCCTCCTATTGCCCGGTCATTCTACATCCTCAAGCTTCTGTGTCATACTGGCATTTGTCTTCCTTCCTGGTTGGAGTTTTTGCCGGATTGGTCATCTCATTTGTGACCTTTCTTGGCTTCAGTTATGGATGTAGACATCCCCCATGAGGAGATCCGTTTTACATTCGAGTTCAGAACAGATGATGATGGACATAATCTCAACAGGCTTCTCAATCACTTCGGCCTTGGGGGCAGAGATTGTGATGTGAATCAACTTTTATTTCCATCCTCTTGGCCTGCGGGTCGCCTTCATGACCCTCCGTTGTCAGAGTTAGCCCAAGGTTGGGTCTCCTGGGATGAGCCATTGTCATCTACTTATGAGGTCCACATCTATGTCGCCCTGCTTCCACTCTATGAAGAGCTGGCCTCGCTATCTGATATGCTTCAAGGTCACATCCAGATGGTCTCTTCTGACACTCCTGTTGCTGATCGTTCGCAGACCTTGGTGGTTATTCGTCAGATTCCATTGATCTTACTCATGGAGCTGGTATCTCAACTGGCACAGCAAGTTCGTGTTTTAGAACATCGCCTGCAGATTGCTGAAACCTCCATTCAACTGCTTCGACAACATTTGGGTATTTAGGTTCTGCAGCTGCGTACATGATGATCCTCATCACATACCGGGCGTGCTACTATGCAGTCGAGATGGTTGTTGACCCGCAGGTCTATTTTGCACAATCATCTTGTTTGTTGTACAATCAGGGTTTCATCACTGCTGTCTCCCGCGTGAAAAAGGTAGTGATGCGGCTTCTCTTCCTCATGTCTATCTCGACTGAATTTGAGTTGACATTGCATTTAGTTCGGTTGTGCTGATGCTGTTTTTATTTGCACCGCTGTGTTTTGGCTTAGCACCCGCTGGTGTTCAGTCTATCTCTGGTATTTTTACCATGGCCTCAGCCACACCGTTGCCTCCGCTGCGGGCTCATTCGGATACCCCAGACATTTGGAGGGTGTCCATACGATTTTTAGGTGATTCTGAAGTACCACCTTCAGTGATTTCCCATGGTACAATCGAAGCCTCTCCATCATCATCCCTGCATGATCTGGTTCAGGGCATCGAGCATGAGGGCTGTCTCACATCAGCGGTACATGGGATCCAGATTACAGCGTACACAAGTGCACCTATCTCTTCTTGTATGACTCCACGGCCTCTGGTTGAGGACACCCCACGCTTGGGGGCAGCTGGCTCTTCCATGTCTGATCGGCGGAGTCGGAACCGAGAAGGGCGCCAACCTCCCAACTTAGTTGGCCAACATGCGGCTACCATCGAGGATACTATGCTCACAGTGAATGAGCATCAGTTCCTTGCTGACTTTGCGCTGCACGTTCACCAAAGGCTCATGAGAAGTCGGGGTACAGGTCCACCCTCTTCGGAGTATGCTGCGGCGGCATGGCTCACTACCAGGGCTTACATTGCACGTTCTTTAGAGGACCTACGTCAGCCTGTGGTAGTTGATACTCCGCGACGGTCAAGTGGTCCTCCTCCAGATGGTCCATCACACACTGATGAGGCTGATCTGGCTTGACTGATGCAATACTCAGTGGAGGGCTTTGCTCAAAGTAGCATCTGTAGCAGCCCCTTACCTTTGCGCATCAGGAAAATGGGTGCACCTGTGAGGCTTGGGTTGTGTTTTGAGCCACAATACGTTCCTTTTGCATTTTTTCACCGTGTGGGTCCTTGCATCAGCCACAGCTTGATGCCACATGGACATTGGTGGTAGCCCAGCCGCTGCTGGCTCAATCCATTTATTTATTTTCATTTGTCCGCGGACACCTTTTTTGCGTCGTTGCAATGGCTCTTGTGGGAGTCGCACTCCCTCCGGCACAATTTAGCCTCACGGTGACCTTTGGGTCTGAGGAGGTTATCCCAGTGGAACGCCTTTTCAAGGCCTTCGGCATGGAGAATCTGGCAATCAACCCAAATCAGGTGCTTCTGCCACTGAAACTGCCCAAGGACCTCCCGCGGGAGCCCACCATTGAGCAATTCTGGCAGTATCGTTCAGGGTGGGAGTCACTGTTTGATGAGGAGTATGACTATCGCATCTACCTCATGTCTGGGAACACTGCAACAAGGCGTTTCCAAGTCGGATCGTCTCGTTTTCGGGCCCAGGTCGTGTCGTGGGCATCGATTTGGTCATCAAACCAATCTCTCTGGTGGACGTGACCTATCGCCTGTGGACCCAGATGCACGAACTGGACGACACCAGGCTGCGCATCAAGGCATTGGAAAGGTCATTGGAGATGATCACCCACAATGCCGCGGTGCTCACAAAGACCTTGGTCTCAGTACATCCTGATCTTGTGGACGAGATGCACCCCGATACTCCGCAGAGTTGGATCTCCCCACCGGAGGAGTACTGAATATGCGGCCTGCTGGCTATTAGGTGCAGGTAGCTGTGCATCGATGGGAACTGCTTGGCCTGGGTCCCTTGGAAGAACCGCACATCAGAATCTGATGAGCAGGCTTTTCTGGAACACAGACGACCACGCAATGAACGCCAGCTCCTCCGCTCCTTACTGGCGGAAGGGGAAACGGCACTTCATGATCAACCAGAGGCAGTCATCAACCACCAGCTCTCCCCAGAAGTCGTGGTGACTAGGTTTCAAGGTCTGATTTCTACGGCACTGGCAATGCTTTGGCAGGCTCATCCCCTGGTCCTCAAACGTTTTCATGCCAAGTTCCTTGAGATCGCACTACTCAAACCTAGGGACCAGCACTTACGCTCCCCTTCGTTGACTGAGATCTTGGATGCAGACCGAGTTGCATGGACAGCCGTGGTTGAATTGCTCTCTGACTCCAAATGGTCCCTGAATGATGTCCTGAATGAAGTGGCATTTTGCCGTCAGGTATTCCACACGTCACTGGCCCCAAGGCCCAAACCGCTGCAGAACCCCAGGGCCGACCAACCGAAACGCAAGCCGGAGCTGCCCAAGCCGATCCCCAAGAAGCCGAAGCCGGAGCCAAAGGCCTCAGCTGCGGAGAAGCCATCTACTCCAGCAGGAAAAAACCCAAAATGGAATGATGCTTGGCTGAAGAAGACCAGTGACGGCAAGGGCATCTGCATCAGATATCACCTTGGCAAGTGCAAGTCAGGCCAACAGTGTCGGTATGCACACCAATGCCCAGTGGCCAAAGCGAATGGGGAAGCTTGCGGTGGTTTTCATCCGGCCTCCAGGCACAAAGAGTCGCCACACTGACCATGCGTGCATGATACAGTGCACGATGCATGCAATTCAGAGGAGCTTCCTACAGAAGTTTTCCCTAGGTCTTTGGATTCAGTCTCCTCATCTTTGCCAAGCTTATGTTCTCAAAGCAGACAATTTTCATCGCAGAGTACAGCCAGATTTTTTCTTGACATTTTTGCGGGTGCCTCAATGCCAGTGAGCATTGCAGTCCAAGCACTTGACGGTGATCGGGTGGAACCGGTCGACCTTATTCATGGATTGGACCTTTTGGACGATGACATGTTCGAAAGTTTACTTCGATTGGCTTCGTCTGGACGCATTGGGGCAGCACTTGCAGCTCCATACTGCTGCAAACATAGCAGAGCTACCTTGAGACCGAATGGGCCTGCCCCAGTTCGTACTCCTGAGTTCCTTGATGGCTTGCCCTCCAACACTACCCAGCAGCAGATCGCAGTACAAGAAAGCTCGACTATCCATGACAGATCGAGGATCCTACTATCTGCAGTTGATCGACATGCGGGATTGATCATTTTGGAGAACCCTTCTACATCGATGACTTGGGACGACCCCCTCATGTATGAGTGGGTCCATGCAGTTGCACCCTATGCTGCTCAAGCCTGTGCCTGTCAATTTGACAAGGACTGGGCCAAAGCATGGATGTTTGTGTCAAACAGACCGGCCATTTGTCACATCGCCAGATCTTGTCCTCACCCAGCAGGGACACATGAACCCATCGTTGGAGTCCGTCTTCCTGATGGTACGTTCAAAAGCAGGATCACTGCAGAATACCCTGCTCTACTGGCACAAGCATTGGCGTCGATCATCCGACCGTATCTGACGTCCGGTCACCAAGTGCTACAGGTGGCTGATTGGCAATCCATTTTGCCGAAGCAATTGTCTTGGCCAGACCCACCAGGTCGAATTGAGGACGGTGGTGGTTTGCCAAGCACAGCACTCCACATGCAACCGCAGCGACATGACAAGATGGTGGCCTTGCGCTCAAGATGGTTCAAGCGCCTTAGCGACAGCAAACAGTGCCTCAAAATTACTGCGGCATTACTGTCAGGATGCAAAGAGCCACCGCTCTCGGAGGAGGAGCTCAAACCATACTTGGATGACATGCTGGAGATTTTGGATTGCCCACCAGGTGACTTTCTCCTGGACATCTCACCTGGTCAACCCTTTCGCTTACAGTTGTGGCATCGTTTGGCAACATTCTTGCATGATCCTGACGCAGATTTCCTTCTTCAGCTTCCTACAGGAGTACGCCTGGGTGTCAATGAGCCACTCACGCCCTCTCCAGCGTGGCCGCAACATTCTGACATGTTACCTGAGGAGGTACCACTTCAGGATTGTACCGACAGTTGGAAAAGTGCCCAGGATCATCCAGACATTGTTCGATCCCTGATTCAAGAGGAGCTCGATGCAGGGTTCATCGCACACGTCCCAGGGGGCATCCTACAACTCAAACAGATGTATTCCAAAACGGCCATTGGCAAGCTGGGTGTGGTCCTCGCACCTGGCCGCTCACCTCGCTTGGTGGTTGACAGCTCCATCAGCATGGTCACAGCCAATACAGTTCTCCCAAACCAAATGCTTTTGCCACGTATATCAGATGTTATGCAATGTGCCCCTGACAGCATGGCAAGTCAGCAGATGACACAACTCACACTGGATGTGGCAAAAGCTCATCGCAGAATTTTGGTTCATCCTGATGATGGCGGCCTTTTGTGTTTTCATGCCAATGGGGAACTTTATCGATGCATTACTCTCAATTTCGGTGCTCGTGCTAGCGGCTGGTATTGGGGGCGATTAGCAGGCATCATGGTGAGGTCTTGCCATTCACTCCTGGCGCATGGTCATGCTCTTTGGCAGTACGTTGACGATCTTCTTGCCTGGTTGGACAAAGTGTCATCCCCCTTGTGGGCCTCTTTGCTTGTGGTGCTCCTGCTGATTTTGGGAGTACCCATGTCGTGGCATAAAGCCGCGCTGTCAGACACTGTGGACTGGATTGGTTGGAGAATTTCTGTCGCTTATTGGACGATTGACGTCCCAATAGAGAAGATGGAGCGTATCACAGCCCAGATCAGGTCCATACAACGCTCCGAACGTCTGACACTACGGGAGATGCAGTCACTGGTGGGACGCCTTTTGTGGCTGACTTCAGCGTGGCGATATCTTCGCCCACTTCTTATCCCACTGTACAAGGCTTTGCATCGCATTCCCATTACTATGGTGGGAATGGACCATGTGACGTTTCAAACACTGACGGCTCACTTGGATGAGCAGCTACAGCTGAGCACCTCGTTGACCCACAAGCATCAGTCATTGAGAAAGGGCGTTACATTGTGTCGTGTGGCTAACACCAATGTCCTTACGTTGAAGCAAGTGCAACTGTTGCACATCAAATCCCGCCGCGTTTGGGTAGGTCTTTCTGACCCTTCTACACCAAACCGAAAACTGGATGATGAAGCTGCCGAAACCCTCAAAATATGGCTACAGTTGCTGACTTCAACGCCTTTTTCATTGACTATGTGTCCTCCAGTCTGGATCCAAGTCAACGCCACTGCTGATGCTATGGCATCACAATCCTTGGCTGGGCTAGGTGGGGCGGCTATCTTTCCGGATGGATCTTCGATCTGGTTCCGGTTTCGCATCTCACTTGAGGAAGCTCAATCGCTATGGCCGTGGATCGGTGACGATATGCAAAAGCACATTGCAGCTTGGGAACTTCTAGCCCAATATGCACTATCCTTCTGCATTGCTACCCACTTACCTTGCACCCGTGGGCCAATCGCATGTCACCAAGCCACAGACAATAGCGCAGCAGACGCTGCCACTGCCAAAGGCCTTACCATGACCCCAGCCTTGGCAGCGGTGCTGACTCCATACTTCCGATTTATGCGACGCAGTCAAGTATA
>Ga0126342_10018182_pt1 | contig 12071 bp, 15 predicted proteins | sample Cyp1metagenome_FD_92528 | JGI IMG/M metagenome (GOLD analysis project Ga0126342, IMG submission 92528) | Coral microbial communities from Lord Howe Island, Old Settlement Bay, Australia - Cyphastrea 1 metagenome | ecosystem: Host-associated > Invertebrates > Cnidaria > Coral ... | reverse complement strand
AGTCGTAGTAGTCGTAGTAGTCGTAGTAGTCGTAGTAGTCGTAGTAGTCGTAGTAGTCGTAGTAGTCGTAGTAGTCGTAGTAGTCGTAGTAGTCGTAGTAGTCGTAGTAGTCGTAGTCGTAGTCGTAGTCGTAGTAGTAGTAGTAGTAGTAGTAGGAGTAGGAGGAGTAGGAGGAGTAGGAGGAGGAGGAGGAGTAGTAGTAGTACAATCCCAAACCCAATTGGCTCAGTTCCAAGCAGCATCTGGCCGTCTAAGCCATGCCATGGCAGGGGGATCACGAAGGATCACCCACGCAGCAAGGGTCAAGCGTTCGCTGTTGAGTGTTTTTGGGTCCGAAACTCTAAAACCCCAAGAATCCACAATGGTTACATTATAGTCATTATATACTGGTCATATAATGGTGATGTACTTCAAAAACCACTGATCAGTTGGTCAAACTATGGCACCATATCCCCTATTCAAACTATGGGTTTCAATCAGTTCAGGTCTTCCTGGTCTGGTGGAACCCAGGTTCTGCCTGTCTATCCCCGGAAGCTTGGGATATCTGGGGCCGGGGCCTTGGATGTGGCAGAAGCCGCTTGGATTTATGTTACCGGTGAAGCATTGTCACCTTGAGCCGCCGTTATGTCAGAGCCAAGGTGATGAATATCGATGACCCCAAGGTCACGGCACTTCAACGTTGGTTAGTTGACATTTTTTGAACAGATTCTGCTCGTTCGCGTCAACCTGGTACAGCTCTCTTGGACAGTGCTCGCGTTTCATTGAGAGACCCATGCTTGTTTATTGCTTTACGCTGACCAAATTGTTTCTATCGCCATTCTGCCTTCTTCCTTCCCACTTGACAACCAGTGGTTAATGACCCTGATACATGTATGTATATATATATAATTATATATATATATGACTGGTTTTTTAATCTCATATACAACTCGGACGAATCCAATAATGATTCTTGTATGCGCTAGGGTCAAAAGGTGGTACATGGTCATTTTTCCATATTTTTCCTAATCTATCCCATATTGGAATTCCAAGCAGAATGAATCTAAACCTTCTATTATGGGGAATTTTCATCCCATATGGGATACATATTAGGAAAACCTTCTATTATTAGGAAACATCTATATGGTACATGGTAATTTTCCCAAGCGAATAGATGGATGACCATTCCCCAAGACGGGAAACCAACCCATGTGACCATGGCAGTGCTTGGATCCACGGACCCCGCAGGCCTTCTGAAGGTCGGAAACCGGGTCAAGGCGAATGGCGAGATCCACGGGAGGTGACCGGAGGAATACACACAGGAAGATTTGAATTTCTATCATGGAATATGAATACCATAGATATTAAATAAACATTGAAAAATATATATATATATATAATATTTATATAAAGTATGATATAGAGTTACACTTATTGTGTTTGTGGTCAGGGTATTCCATGCCATTCACATATAATTATGGAGTACTATGGCAATCTGTTGCTAACATGCTGGAACCACAGCGGTCCTCAGACAGCCTCGCTGAGTCCAAACCCGACAGAATCAGACACCAAAATGACCAAACGTGTATATCAATAAAAGGGTACAAGTATATAATATAGAAACAATATATATATATATATATATTACAGTCACCGTATATGTATATATGTATGTAAATACATATAAATGCTGAATCATACATGTTCAATATTAATAAGATTATCATGAAACATCAACCATTTGATGACCATTCAAAACTCTATCTTTTTGGAGGTCAATTTCGATGAGCCGCTGAAGAAATTGTCTTCACAAAATTTCAGTCAGCCCGTCTTTTGGAGGGACTTCCCCCCCAAAAAAAACAGTGTATAAAAGGTCGACGTTCAAGGATGTAGTACTAAATACTAAAAGATTGTAATTCTAAAAAGTAATATAAATATAAGTGTATATGGATAAGTCCAAAGTTTGTGACTAAAACAAGTCAAAAACCAAATGGAATGGAGCAGCTGAGCAGGGCTGGAATGGAGATACTTGGAACTCACTGGAACATGAAGGTTTTTTGGCGCCGCGTGGCAGTTGCTCTCGGGCCTGTACCCCTACTTGGGTGTCGATGTCCACGCCGTGCACAACAGGAACAACCGAAAGTGTACGAATTGCGATCATATCACTGGATGGATCCTTTCGACACCAACATCTGCATGTCCCATCTTTCTTTGTTCTGTTCCCTGATCCTGAATTCCACGTTTTTGTTGGTCCTTTAGTGGCTTCCCCTATCCTAAGTAGCACTTGACTGACAATGACTGTGACCACGTGACATCATGGAATCAATCTGCGATTGCTGAAAGTGCTCGACTCCGGAGACCAGTGTGACTTGTGCTGGTCACTTCTCAGCCATTGTCCTCTACCATGTTGCAATCGTTTCATTGGTGGTCTGGCGTCAGAGGTGGGAGGTCATGTTATCTGAGGCACTTCGGGAACAAACATCTATAAAATCTAGGGTGATGTGAAATCCTTCAGCAATTGATGCAGTAATGATCTCATTTCTTTTGACCAGGTGCTGTTCGTGTCTTTCACAACAGGAGTTTGCATTTCGCAGCCAGTGGTTCGCAACCCATGAATCCCAATATTCAACCACAAATTCAGAAATCGACGACACATCATGGGGCATAAATAGCAGCTCATTTTCAGGATCTAGAATATTTGGGGCGGCTGATTGTTCAGAATTTTCAGGATCCAGGGCCATCCAATTTTGGGATATCTCAGAAAACCCTATGAAAATTCTGGGGCCTCATATTTGTGGCTATTTACTGTTACAGATTATTTAAGGATTTATATTAGGGATTATTAGGGCTATATTACACCACCATTTTCAGGATCGTTAAACCATGTTAACCAGCCATCAGTGGCCATTTCAGGATCCTAGATTGGAGGTACCTACCATATATAAGGCCTATGTAAGGCCTATGTAAGGGAATATCCCCGGAAAATATCGCCTTATATGGTACAGTACCTTCATTTTAGGATCCTGGAATTCCCATTGAACCCATGCTTGACCACTTGAAATGGTATAATAATCACAACCCCACTGTACCATTCGTTTAACCTGGGATTTCTGAGGCGCACCTCGAGGCGTTTCTCGATCCACGCGTTGTGGCCTCGGGGACGTGAAAGGGAAAGGGAAAGCATAGTGGTTCAAAGAGCAAGTAAAAAACGATGATTTTGTTGATCAAGAGCAGGTAATCATAGTGGTTAGCATATCTATTGTTTTGTTTCAAGAACAAAATAAAAGTTATGTTAATCAACAACAAGTAAAACGGAACAACAAACATGTGATCGAACTCAAGAATGTGAGTCAATTCAACCAACGAAACATAGGGATTTTAACACACAAAGAGAGAGTCATCCTCTAACCAACAAACAATTCGATTCACCAAACCTTCTGGGGTGTCCAAGCAACAAGTCTGGTCTCCTATTGAAGGAATGTAAATACAGTGGTTGGTCACGGAATACAGTGTCGGATACGGCCAGCACTAACAATTTGCTAATTGAATCTAATTGATACATATATTCTGTGGAAGAACATGTGATGTCACTAATAGCATGAAAACTGTCTTTGTTTGGGATCAACAGGTTTTGAGCCACATCGAGTTTGATATAGATCGATTAGTTATTATCCTCCTTTTTCCTGGCTATCCCCCCCTTTGCAGCTTACGTTCTCTCTGTCACTGGCTAATAGGCCCCCGCATTCTTACACTATCATGTTGAAGCTAAACCCCAAGGACCACACACTTCAAGCTTTATGAGCACATATCTATAGAATAGACGACATAATAATCCATACATTGTATACATGTGTGTATTAATATGCATTTGTGTGTCTTTAACAAATTAACATATAATCACATATATATATATATATATATATATACAAATATTTACAGCGTATAGGCATCCTTTTGGCACCCTTTTGGCATCATATATACAGTTTTCCAATGTTTGGGGCCACGTCTCTATCCCATCCCATCCGGTCGCGGACCCCAGAAGTGGTTCAGCGGGATGGGGTCACTAATATCGACCTCGGGGGAGGCTGAGCCGGCTGAGCACCAAGATTTGGTGGCTGGGCAACACTTGGGATGTATGGAAACATACATTTTTTTTATGGGATTTCATGGGATATTAATATCCATTAGTCATTATTTAATGGAGATTAATGGGAGGTTAATAATAAAATGGAGATTTCATGGGATTTCATGATGATTAATCGGAATTCACGGGATGTTCTGGTGATAAATTAGGATAATATTCCAATAAACAACATGGGGAATACAACGAGATATTTTCCCAACAAAAAAAAATGTATGATTTAGCTATTGAAAATCTGGCAATTGCAGTTGCTGTGATATGTTTACAAAATGGTCACTCCTGGAAGATGTCCGGTCCTCAACAAAGAGTTCCCACGAGTTTGCCTTCCAGATATGGGCCTCTATCACTTCACTAGCTGAGAAATGAATGCACCGTATCCCAAAGAGAATGATGAAACTGAGTTCATCAAGTTGCACAACGAAGCAGCCTCTTCATATGTTTTAAGCACTAAGAGGATAAACCATGCTTGCCAATATATACCCTTCACTTATTACGTAAAATTATATACATATATAGCAGAATACATGGACATGATCGTGGTGGCCTTTTTTTTGATTTCTTCTTAGGAACATAAAAAAAATGCAGGTGATGATCAACCAGCTCCCTTTCAGAACTTTCTGGTAGGATTTTTGTAAGTATGAGTATATAATCTGCTCTAATCCTCTCAACAAACGACATGACAAACTTTGCGACGTCGCGAACTTGATGAACTTGGGCTGAGGGAACCGGGCTGAGGTTCCAGTACATACTCCAATACGAATTTTGCAATAGGCCCTGCAATCGCCTCAGTGATCCCATTGTGATCCCATCGCTCTTTCGGCACTCTTTCGGAAAGGAAATTGAAGTCCGTGCCCAAACTGTTCCACTCCTAGGGATTCTAAGGGAACCAAAAATTGCTGGAACAAAGCTGGGGTGAGCCCATTGAGAATACCTTGGACCAACCAACTGCAGAGCAGTTTAATGTGCCCATGTTCGTCAATGGCTAAGTCCCCAGCGGCTTGTCATAAAAACCAATGGCTGAAAAAACTCATAATCATGGTTCCGAACCACTTTCGAAGTATATTCCATAGCTATAACCCATTTACTGTATATCTGGTTAAATATGTATTTATATATATATATAATATCTATCTATCTATCTATCTATCTATCTATCTATCTGGTGAATAACCATAGTTATTAGCTATATGTTAAACTAACAATCGTTCCAAGGGCATCTTCCATGGTTTTCCGATGCCAGGTGGCGATAGAAGCAAATCTCCAGGACTTTCTGAACCAACTCCTTGGCCTCGTCCAGACCTCAAGCCGTTTGAGCGGCTGGGAGCGGCTCGGATCCGAAGCGCCGAATCGGCGAAGTTTGAGTATCATTTGTTAATGTATAATCTATGTATAATACACAAAAAATGCACAAAAAATATATTATATTTATGTGTATACATATATATAATACTATATTGTGTATTATAAACAATTAAACTAATTATATATGCTATATATATAATATACATACATACAAATATATATATATATATATATATATTATACATATGTTTACATATACTGACTTATTATGTAAAACTCTTGATATGATACAATGATATAATCTAAAATATATGTGTGCAATAAGTGTGTGTATACATACATACTTTAACAACATGGTGATTGAGCCACTACAACTTGGGATTTACTTGGGATTTACCACTACTACAACCCGAAGCTTGCAAGGCGACCTCAACCAGCGGTGCGGTGTGGCAAACGCTCCTCCCATGAGGGACCATCATAATAGGTGGGAACCTCTACGAAAGAATGACTGGCGGTTGGTGTATGTGTTAAGCAAATACCGGTCATTACCGGTCTTACCGTCTTACCGGTCTAGTTTTGTTTGTGCATTCCCACAATTGTTGTAGTCCCTTGTTTGCTGGACAGGATTGGGATGTATGATCTGTTGTTGGCTATACTTGCATTTAAGTGATTCTATCGTCCAAGTTTGATGTTTGTTGCTCGACTCTAAATCCCGTATTTATTAGTTCAGTACTCCTATTCCATGGTGCTTATTAAATCTAGCAGTTGAAGACCTAATTTCAATTCGTTTGAATTCTTTCCTAAAACTATGTTTGTCCCAAACACGGATACAGTCGTCCCCCTTATAATCCCGTAGTGTTGGTCTAATATTGGATACAGTACCCCCCACTCCAAACATAGCTAAGGAAAACCAGCATGTTGAATCGATTTTAATAGGTCAATCATCTACAAACGGGCCATGTTCCATAGGTATATATAGGTATGTTAGATTACCAAAGGATAGGGGACAAGGGCCCATGGGGCCCACTGAGAGCTCCGGCTCAAGTCGGGACGCCAACTATTACGGAGAAGGGGCCTGGAGTCCAGGCACGCACAGCAGCTGATGGGTGGAGCTTTCCATAGTCATGGGGGTACCCCCAAATGGATGGTTTATAATGGAAAAGATGGAAAAAAACATGGAAAACATTGGAAAACCAATAAGAATGGATGATTTGGGGGTACGCCCATTTTAGGAAACCTCCATATCAGCAGATCAATGGGTGATACTTCATCAAACATGCAGCATCTAAAGGAAAAACATCCGAGAACGATGTGAATCTGATGGGAATATCATCTGGCTGAATTGCAAAGAATGTACCAAGCTGAAGCGAGAATGAGATGAAATGAACCAGAATCCATGGTGGCATCGGGAGGTCTCTCCATGTCACCCAAATGATATGGCCAAAATTGGCCCCGAAAATGGGATGCTTCAGCGGGCCACAAAACCTCGTCTGGTTAATGAGGAGCTCTGGACCAGCTTGGAGGTTCTTAAGGATCCAAAGGGGTTGTCTCCATTTCTGGACCATGTGATTGTTCAGATTTCTAGGGCACAGCGCTCTCAAGGATTCCCATGGATTCTCATCCCCTTTTGGTAAAGTCAAACATGTCCAGCTTATCAGCTTGACCATGACACATCGCTGAGAGATCTGGCATCCCCAAGTGCATTCCGAAGCCGGTCGCAACGAAGTCCTCCTCGAAGGCCGTTCCTGCGAGATCACCGAGCAGCGAGTTCTGGGGATATCCCTTTCCAGAAAAAATGCCCCCCATATGGGAAATCAAAATAGATCCAATACCTGTACTAAATCATACTACAAAACGGTTTCTGGAGAGGTATTGTGTGTTGGTGGAAGGGATTAATGATTCCCAAAAAAGGGATGGAAGGCGCAGCAACTGCTCTAGTTTGATCACAGCACAGATCCACTGTTGCATTTGGATTGAAACTAGAGACTCTGGAAACAAACCCCCCTATCCAATTGTTGAGTTCAACAATGATTCTCAACCATTGAACTTTGAGAAAAACGTCGTACAGGGCGCATCCATGCGCATCCAGTGATCCCTGCAAGAAGGCCAATGTTTGCATGCTGCGGATGTGTTGGCTGAACCACAAAAAGGGGAGTTCCTTGTCCCAAGCGGGGCCACGTAGATGGGTTCCGGATATGCAATTACAACTTACACATATTATATTATATAAACAATTATGTGACATATATTATATGTGTATCCATTTATTATAATACTATAATTTTCGCATTTTTAAAACCATGTAATTATATATGAAATAACCTATGTGTATGATATGTATATAATATATATTGCTTTTTTCCTATCACTTCTGTGTGTGTCTTTGCTGCTACATTCCCTTGAAAATACATCCCGGTCCCTTTTCCTTGATGATCCACGTACATCAAGTGGGCAGGCTCGTCCTGAGGAAAACCCATGGTTTTTGACCATCAAATATGGGGGAAATCCATGTACAACATGGAAGATCTATAAAGAACCCTATGTTTTTTTTGCCATACCTCCAATGTGGATTTCTGCGGCGGTCAAAATCCATCAACATCTGTTGGTATCCACATCAATTTATTGCTGATGATATTATTGCTGGATGTTTTCATCCCCCCAAAACACAGTATACCAATTGAGTTTGAACGATACCCCGTGTGTTTCATCAGTTTTACTACAATAGCTGGTTGGTGGTTTCAACCCCTCTGAAAATATTAGTCAGTTGGGATTACTATTCCCAATATATGGAAAAATAAAAAATGGTCCAAACCACCGACCAGGTTATAGTTCACAAACTTAGCAATCAGCTCAATTACCACAAAGTGGTTCCCCCCTATTGGTAGTAGCCATCACCTAGCTCCAGAAGGTCCATGGCCTCAAGTGAGACCGTTGAATATTTCAGACCTTCACAGATATGGGGCTTTCAGTGGGGAAACGAAACATTTTTCCAAGTGATTTGTCCTTCAGGGGTGAGCCAATGGTTTGGGGTACCACTGTTTTGGGAAACACCCAACGTGTAGAACAACATATACAGTAATCAGTGACGTGAAATGCCCCAAATCCACTGCAGTGCGGTGGCCTGCCATGCGTTGACCCATATTGTACTTGCGGACACAGCTGGTCAGTTGGGGGGATAAACAGTTAGACCCATCCCAAACATAGTCTTGTGTCAAGTCAGGATAGGAAAACATGCATAGAAATATTTGAAACTGCCAACCCAAACAGTATTTGAAACTGTCAATGTTTCTTGGTTGCACTACGTTTCTTCAATGCGCCCATGTTCCGGTGCATCGGTCCAACTCTGATGGACACGGTACTGGAGGGTCCACAACTAACATGGTACGGGCCCACCCCTGAAACGGATTATATATGGATTATATATATAATTTATAAAATATTATAACCTACAATATATATTTATCTAATATAATATTATACTATATATATATTAAACTATATTTATATACCGGTTAAAATGATTAAAATGATCCTGAATACTTGGAGGATCAATCCCATCCACCGGATGGCGGTGGACGTCCTTCTTCTTGCCGACCACAAGGAACTGGTTGTACAAAGGATTCATCCTGGGACAGCCGGGTTCCTTGGACCTCACACATGGGTAATTTTTCACGAAGCAAACAGGACAATCACCAGTTTTTAGAACGGTAAATCATCATGTTCAGAATCGATGGGCCATTTTCATCCATTTTCCATAGCTATGTTGAATAACCAGAGGGTACAGTATCTATATCCCATAATGCATATCAACTTGTAGATGTGTGTTTTTCCATATGTCCATTCCAAAAAAATGATGCTTGGCTGACTCATCTGCTGATCGCCATTGATCACCTCTAGGAATTCTGCATCAAGTAGCCTCTGGTACTTTGTTACATAGCTATGGAAAATCACATTTTTTTTTAAACAGTAAATCAACTATAAATGATATATAGTACTTGAACTAGAATACATTTCTTTAAGCCACCAGCTTCACATCCACTTACCAGCTCTGAGACGGGTGCTTGCTTCGTCGATTGTACATCACTCGGCCAATGTAGGACGAATATTCCTTTGGACCTGGCAGTGGGCTGAGTCACAAAGGGATGATTTAATGGAAATTCTCTGATGCCAGCCTTTGTACGATCAAATGTAGGGTTTTGCCGTAAAAGAAATCTGATAAAAACCAGTCCAATGAGTGAAGCGTTGCTGAAGATCTAGTATGACTGGCTTAAGGGGAACATTTACAGGAAAGCATTGTTTTATATAGCATTGGCCCAACATTGTTTTGGAGGATTTCCTGTAGGTTTCCTTATTAGGGTGTTCAAGTCGATTGATTCATTATGACAGGACCCAAATCTCTAGATGGGTTGATGGCCCAAAACTTGCCACAACCTACATTCTGATCTATCACGTATCTATATAAATTAGCATGGCCTCAAAACCGATCATATGCAATTTAAATCAATATAGTGTGTATGTAAAAAAAAATATTGTATATAAATGTGTATATATACACACTTGTTTATTTATCTGGAGATCATCTCGGCAACGACAAAAATCTGCTCTTCCCCTCTTAAGACGGAGACAAGATTCAAAGCAAATGCCAGTAACGCCGGTGCCTTGAAATTCATGGTGCATAGATTCAACCTGTTCAACCTTTTCATATCATAGATATCATAATTTGTAATCCTATTTTTATGTATCGCAACAAGTTGCGACAGGAAAGTACAACGCAAAAAATGCAAAATACGAAACGTTACTAATTCACCAAGAAAAACAAAACCATAGCAAACAAAAGCAAAACAACATTCAATCATTCCCAGGTTTTCTTCAAGTGTCACACTTCGTGCAAAAGATGCAAAACAGATTTATTTATAGATTTAATAAGAACAAAAACACAATGTGTTTTACCACGCTTGGGCCACTCAAAATCACCACGCATTGTACCCTGCGACGGCCAACCGCACCCATCAAGCAGCCATCTTCATTCAGCCAATCCTGACGGTTGCGCATGATCGTCCAAAACCAGTCACATTTGGGATGAGTTCCTACTAGAAAAATACCAATCTTGGAGTAGATAGGCAACAAACTAGGGATATTCCATCCTCTAATCCTCTAGGGATATTCCCAATGACAAATAAAATATACTAGAGATACACCAAGATATTGCTGTTGAGCTTCTGATTGGCTTGGTGGTGTGTTGTCCACCAAGATACTTAGGATTTTCCAAGATTCTTCTTATTTACAAACCCCCATTAGGATGGTCATCTAAATTGAAGCTGGATACAGTATGATACAGTAACATTCCATCTTCAGGATGATTGAAGATGGATGGCTGAACATTGGACCCAGTGCCATGCTGATTCCAATGTTTTATTGTGGCAAACATCCAACATGCACCAGGAAATAAACATAAATAAATGATATAACAGGAACACATAAACCCTCCTCAAAATAGTAAGGCCTTTCCAACCTTCTCTGTTTTGTTGTTTTACCCCACCAAGGAAAAAAGGCTCTTTCGCTGCTAAGCTCTGATCCCCCATGTGAACATGTTCTAAGGTAGTGCGAAAACCCTGTGTATAACATATAGAACTAAACTTCAACAAAATCAGAAAATGACCAATGTGTTCTTCAGAAGTCCAACGGTCCAACTCCACCTTGGGAAATGGCTAGTAAGAAGTGCGGTATAAGCCTCTGTACCTGGAATGTTAGTGTTTGAGGCTTCAATACTGGATCTGCGTATATGCATATAGATACCAATCATGGTAATTCCAATAGCGAACTATTTAGTATGGGTTTAAATCACCAAAAAGAACTATAAATGCTGTCTTTCAGGGTTACAACATCACTTATCATATGCCACTTTCCCAGAATTGGTTGAATGGAAATTGGTCAGGGCCGCCTTGATACGTATATGATTGTACATGTATGCACAGTGTATCTTATGTATCAATATATATATATATATAAGAATTACACACATGAAAAATCACAGATACCACCAGTTTTAGCAGAAAATATATCGTACTACACTACAAGGCGATGCCCACAGTTCTGTACGTGGGTTTCAAACTGGCATCAACCAGTTCGATACGTAAGTGTATACTGTAAGTCTATATACTGTAAGTCTATATACTGTATATGTATATATATATACTATGAACATCTCTAAACACCAAAAAATATTTTGATTTTGATTGTCAACTTAATTATGATATCTTAGTATATCCTACGGTTTCATTCCACCATAAACTGCCCAGCCTCATCGGCCATCTCGTCCAGTTGATCACTCAAGTACTGATAATCGCTGTACTCGCCACTGGCACCTCGTGCCACTGCCGTCCCTCGATGGGAACAAATCCACATTTTCTCTGGTTTCTACTTGGAGTACGAAAAACTATGACAATCACCATCTTCAATAGGTAAATCAACTGTGGGCCATGTTCAATAGCTATGTTAAATTGCCAGAGGGTATCGGTTTCATGTAGTTTTACCAGTAGTACCGCACAAGGCGGTGGCGGAAGTTTCAAAAATAGGAAACCTATAGGAGAGATTGGTTGTTGTGAATCAGGGATGGCAGAGCGAATCCACTGATGGACCGAAAGGTGCT
>Ga0126342_10018181_pt1 | contig 12071 bp, 20 predicted proteins | sample Cyp1metagenome_FD_92528 | JGI IMG/M metagenome (GOLD analysis project Ga0126342, IMG submission 92528) | Coral microbial communities from Lord Howe Island, Old Settlement Bay, Australia - Cyphastrea 1 metagenome | ecosystem: Host-associated > Invertebrates > Cnidaria > Coral ... | reverse complement strand
GTCTCTCGCTGAAAAAATCAAACGGTTGTCGAGGGAAGGACACGGTCGGGACAGGGTGTCTTTGAACTATAGGTCATTTATGTTTGGGAAACTTCCGCCGCCGGCTTGCCCGGGTCTATGTGAATAAGAAGAGAAGACTTGCTTGAGCGAGAGAGGAGCACCAGTCAGGATATGGCAAAAGCGACCTAAACGTGGAGAAGAAGAGACGGGCCCTGTCAGAGGGTGCGGAACGCCGAGAACTGCTCATGGACTACAGTGCCTTTGGCAAACCGACCATTTTTGCTTCTGGAGTTGGTATTGACTGGCAGCTGTGAGATGGTACTAGTCACCGTCTTTAGAGCTCGGCCATGGTTGGATGGATGTCTTTGTGGAAGCCATGGCCATGGTTCAAGCTGATTTGATCCCTTCAAGGACTAGATTACCGATATGTTTTACTTTTCTCGTTCCCATTTGCCCAAGGTTACGTGAAATCCGAACAGGATAAGACCAGGCGAGAGCAAATTACAATGTTGGAAGAGCAGCTGCTTGGCATTTTTTTTTGTGCGTGTCCAGCAGTTACAAGCACTTCCTTGCCTGTCGTACCTTTCTATAATGGCATTTTACGTTTAGCCTTCGGTTCCGTTCATGTTCCAAGGCTTGCCGACGAGTTGGCCAAAAGAAAAGCAGAGAAGTTGCGGTACGAGTTTCTCTGTGGCAGAGTGTGCCGTTTGGGCCCAGTTTCTCTCTATCCTAATCTTTGGCCCCGCGCAGGCCAGTCAGGTGGCCCTGTTTTTCTCCCTTCACCTGTTCAGCCTTGCGTTGGCAAAGGATGGACAAACGACGCATCTGCGATGGATCTGACGAACTGAGGGCGCTGAAGGAACGGCTACACATGGCTAAAGTCAACAAGGACTCCATGTCGTGCACTGATCATGTGCTAAGGATGTGCTTAGCATACAGAGCATTACAGAACATGAAGCTCTTGCCAGGAGCGTGCCCAACAACTGCTCGAGATAGAGGTTCGATGATGTTGGATGATGTTCGATAAGGAAGTGAGAGTGGAGCAAGCGTGCGCGCACAGACACATGTCCGAAATTAAGACATCTCTGCTTGATAGTTCAGGTGCAAAAAGACAAGAAACGCCTGGCCGAACATTCAATGGCAGAGCACATGGAGAATGAAAGGCTAGAGCAACAGGAGTGGCAAACTTGAAACTTGAAACATTCTTGAAACCATAGCATGGCGTCAAAATCAGCATGAGCACTCAGTAACGTTACATAGACATAGACATAGACTGCTTTAGCCCGAAGTGTCCAGGAGTTGGAGCACAAACTTGACATTGAAAAGCGAAAGCAACGGGAGCGGGTGAAAGTTATCAACCAGCAGCAAATTGCCATGAAGGAGGTGCAGTTGCAGTTGCCATCGTGCGGCTGCACTCGCAGCATTCTTGAAATATCTTGAAATTATGTGAATTTGCGGTTCTTGCCCCGGGACAGGCGCAGTGTGAACAGGCCTTGAAAGAATACGAAAAGGACGACAGTGCATGTAGTGTCCAAAGCGCGTTTGCCCACAAAATTTGGTAGGTCGCGAATAGGATTGGCCACAAGCATGCAGTGTCGCATGTCGTAGCTATAAACATGTCAAAGACATGACCAGATACTGGCCTGTTGAAGGACCGAAATCAAGTAGAATCCCTTGTGGCAAAGATTGCTGAAGAAGATGAAAAGGAAGCAAAGGCTCGAGCAGAGAAACAAATGGAGCGACTTGTCTCACCAAGCTAGGTAGCATGTCGAGGCAATTTGTGCGGTGAAGTAACAGTGAAGCATTTGCATTGTTTGGAAATGTTTGGAATGAATCTGGTTCCTGCTGTGGCCGTTTCTCGCTGAGACAAGGTCCCGTGTAATGCTGCAAAAGTTCATGCTGGAGCAGAATCTGGGATGCAGTTTTCTCATTCTGAAAGTGATGCTGCGATGCTGTTGAGTGCCGAATCCTGGTGGAGGCACCAGAAACTTAACTCGAGTTGCACTTGCCGAAACACCCGGATATATTGTTTCGATATACGTATTGAGTATTATATATAATTATATATAATGATATGTACACACACACATATATATATATATATCATAGTGCTATTGATGGATACGCATTATTTATATTGAACTATATTAAAATTATATATAAGGGCATTTCGTTGCATTCAGGTGTCATGACATTTCAATTGGGTGTCGAGGGTGGTGCTTGCCGCTTCCCTGCAGCCCCATGCAGCCCCTTATTCTGGATCAAAAATGATACTGTAGCCACAGCTCCCTACAGGAGGCCAGGGTATGTTGGTTTGACTTATTCACGTAGTCTTCTCACCTGGCTCCATTTTACACAGCTTGCAGGTTTCCATTCAGAATCCTCAATGGCACTCTTCAACTGCAAGGCGATGTGGGCTTTGGGGTTGCTGGAACTTTCTTGAATGTGGTGTGCACAGTGGCGTTGACTTGTTGACTTGTTGAGCTTTCAAAAACGAATGGTTTTTGCCTGCTCAGGTGGTTGCGCAACAGCTTGCTACTCAGCAAGGGCTGGGGTTAGACTCTTGGACTTGTGCTCTGAGTTTGGGCTTGGGGTCAGACTTTGCTTTCTGAGTTTGCCTGGCCAAACAAAATTCACATCTTGGCTGGTTAGGTGAGCAGTCAACTCCTCAGATTGTTGTGGCATGAGTCAATGAATGTGGGGGTGAGGGAACGCCCGAGTAACCCTAGTGGCAATGATCAATTTGGCTACTTTCGCTCAAGGCCCGGCTGAGCATCATAGATCGTGATTGGCTCAGCAAGAATGCCCTCAACAGCAAGATAACTCTCACATTGTTTTTCAATGACCGCAGCCCAGCGCCAAGTCAGAGCAAAGTCTCGAAACCTGGCCTAAGAGTCTGTGACACCTGTGACCAGCAGTTCAGTCAATGTCCAACGTACAGATTGCACGTTTCATTCTATTTCCACATGAACACTTTTTACATATGTTTCCACAGAAGCTTGAACAAGTATCTCAGCGCATCAAAACTTGAATTCAGCTACTTGAGGATTTCAATCAGATCATCATATGTGAATCTAGCATCATCTAACCTTAATCAAGAAAATACATTTCAGAACAGGTTAGAAGTCTTCCAACATGAACTCGCAGCGATGATGATTCTGGCAGCGACTGCTGCTGTTGAAACACTTGCCAGGTCCCCAGGATTGCTGCTACTAACACCTTATGACCTTACGGCAACTTTTTGCACAAATTTGGCGAAACCTCTCAGCATCTCTCAGCTCAGGGATGAACCTGGCGCGAACAATTTTGGACAACTCCTCAGGTATCCACTCGTTCACTGATGTTTGCCAATGATTGACTTGATGCTCAACTGCCTTGGAATTGGAATGTATGTGGCCTGTTTGGAAACTCTCAAGGCAGTTGTCAGCTGTTTGCTGCTGATCATCTCTGAGGATGGGCAGCCTGTTTGTTTCGTAGACTTTGCTGGAAACACTTGATTCATTTTTGTTTGAATCATTACTTTGCAGGAGGCGCCTCTGCAGTCGCACAAGCCTCTCCAGTCTCCAGCCTCAGGGAATAGCCAAGATCATGGCCGGGGAACAGCTGGCAGGGGAATAGCTTAGGCCTGGGACAATCCTGCTTTCGATGAAGCAGCGACGTCAGTCATTTGGATGCCATTTGTTTAACTGATTTTGTTAGATCTTCTTCAACTCTGCAACCACTCCAGCTTGTTTCCATGCCACACGCAGGTTTTTCAGGATCCAATCGTCAAGATCTGCAGCTGCCCTAGTGACATCATCAATGTCATCAAGACCATCAGACAGTTCCCATGGCCCGATCATCAGAAGAAGACATGATGAATGCTGTAGGCGGTCTTACTTTAGATCATTGAGATTGCAAAAGGATAGTTGCCAAACAGGCCCAACTAGCCAACAGCAAACGGAAGTGGGAGTGCTGCCCTTCTTGAAAGTCAACTTTACCCTGGAGAGTTTGCTGGATTTCCAGAACAAGCATCACATGCATGGTGAGATTGGGCCCGACAAAGAGAAAGTGCTGGAGGAAAACCATCACAAACGTCCCAACTACAACAATCAACAGAGAAGGCTTCTAGCGAAAGGAAGGCAGCATCAAGAGCAACTAGTCAGCAAGTATTAGAGAATTTAGTCAAACATCTAGTTTTTCTTTGCAGTTTTGCTCCTAGCATGTACTGAGCTGCATCTTTCAAATTTGTCTCATACTGTTAAGCTGCAATGCCATGCAAGGCAGAGTGCCAATGGTCCTGACCCAGCTCGCTTAGAACGTTTGCAGCATTTGGACCACTGCCGCTGTCACAGAAAACATTGCTTTCACAAGTTTGCCCGGAAAACGGAGCCACTGCTGGTCTTTTTGAATAGCTTCTGGGGAATGTCGCGGTCACTTCAAGACCTTTACGTCTGAGTCTAAGTTCTTTACCGTCTTTACTAAATTGACTTGATTTAGAGAAGCCATACAGGACCTTATTTCAGCAGACTACACAGCATCAGGTCCAACAAGTTTTGTGCAAGGGCAAGAAGGTGCGGAGGATGTGGTATTTGCTCGGCTGCCGAGTGTCACCCAAGTGTCTCACTGCTTTGATTGGTCTTGGGAACGCACGCATGGGACGGGTACTTTCTGGTGGCATGGACCGCCGCTATCGAAAGTGGGGCGGGGCCCCTCGCTTCAAATTGTGTGAGTTTGCTGATGTTTACAAGTTTTGCATGAAAGCTTTACCATGTGCAGATTCACATTCACAAAATGTTGAAAGATGATGAATAGAGCAAACTTGCCGAACATACAAGCATGAACCAGTTCTATATCTATCATCCGTGTTATTTGGAGCTTGTTCTGCCAAGGGGTCGAACCGATGTCCCAAGAAGCAGAGAGAGGTGGACCAATTCTTACTTGAGCTTTACATCAAAGCTGCAGGAATGCTTCCCCAAAAGTTGCTGGGCTTGCCATCACAAATGAGAAGTTTCCACTTGACTTGTGAAAGTCACTGCCTGTTTGTTCCAAGTCACTGCCTGTTTGACTGATAGGTTTCAGAGAGCAGCACATGCTCGGGGTGCTCCTCTAGGGCCCGGGCAGGAAAAGATGACAGCGCACCTGTGCCACAATGGCGAGCCTGATGAAGGCCAGAGTTTTCTGTCAGTCAGCATCAGTTTTCAGCCAGAGTTTTTCTGATGAAGGCTTTCAGTCTGAAGAGTCAGAGAGCGAGGCTGGTGAAGAGACCCTACGTGTAGCACATGAATCATTGCAAGATGATGAAGAACTGCGCCTACATATCTTAGGTTTGAACTCCTTCTACTGCAAGCATCTTGTCAAAGTCTGCCACAATCAGTGCCTGTTTGTTTTCTACTGTTTGCTACAGTTGCCATATCTTTGGTTCATCCTTCTTAGATGGAAACTGATTGAGCCAATGTCCCGATCAGGTATGTGGAGACGAATGGTGCTACAGCACTGAGCTCGCTGCCGACAAGATACCTGGCACCAGGTTCTATCAAAATGCTCTGGATGCAGTTCTGCCAAGAGCGGTCTGTCAAAGTGTCGTACCTTGCTGACATATATCATTAGTATTTGCCTTGATGTGAACAGCTGCAACATTGTGAATACATATTTTTCAAAAAGTGATTCGATGTAATGAGCAATTTTGTTCAATCCACCACTGACCTGTTATCAACAGCCTCTGGAGGCCCAAGCAGAAAATAAACATCAATCTTCTGAGGTACAACCACTTCTGGCGACAGTACACACGGACGTGGTCCAAAATACTTCGGTTCACTGCACCTTCAAGCCACGCTGCTTGCGATGACTGCCTCGAGTTCAAGGAACTCTTCAAGATGGCGAAGGTGTCTTGCTGTCAGACCGGGAATTGATTTCGCACATGTGTCACTGTGGTCAATAAAATTCAAGAAACTTGCCATCAAAAGAATGCTGTTTTGAAAATGCATATCTGATCCCACCATCAAAACCCATGAGGATCCACAGATGGCTTTTGACGTGGCCCGGGAATACAAAGAACATGTTGACAGTGTCAAGAGGGACCGGCAGTTGGAGGAGTGGTTGGAGGTTGGAAAAATTGAGCCACCAATTGTGTGTCGTATTTCTCTCACCTCAGTTGTGCATGTTGCATTGATTCCTGAACATGATGAACATGATGGAGTCACACACCATAAAGGATTGGATGTTCAAATGGATGTCTTTCTGATGCTTTTGTGCTGGAAATTGCGTAGGCCCAGAGCCCCTTGGAGCAGCCTGCGCCATTGTGCGTCCACATGGTGCCCCAGCTGCAACTTCTTTGATTCTCCATTGCACAAGGTGGGTGAAACTTTCCTATGCTTCCTCGCAGGACGGTATGGACCAGGCCAAATGGTCGGTTCCAAGGAGCAGATCTTCAGTGCTTCCCAAATCTCTCAGCGGACTCTCCCGACCAAAACTGAAAGTTCAAGGAGTATGGTTGCATGGAATCATACTCAAGCTTTGGGTGTTAGACCCTCGCTGCCCATCTGACGCTTCAAGCGTGCTTGAGACCTTAACCCGGACCATCGAAGGTGCCATGGCGCGATGCGAGGAACTGGGTGTGAAGCCACCAACCGAATTGCTTTGTTGGGTTGCTCTCCTGCATTTATCAATTTTATCACAAGTTGTGTTCCGACAGTTTTGAGTCAATCAACAGCCTCTAACACTTGGAAAAGTTTGATTTGAGATTCCTCAGGCTGATAACTGCCCTCGCGAAAACAAAAACAATAGCGTCCTCAAATGGATGTGCTATGTCACAGCGACGTTGAAACTCAACGTTTCCGCGTTGCAGTTCGGCAGGGTGGGACACACCCATGGTCCTTTGGGTCCTTTGGATTGAATTCAGGTGATCAGGATTCAAAACAGGTAATCAATTGAACTGGGTTGAACCAGCTATTGTTATCAGTCAACACTGGGTTTGTCCAACTAAGACCAAACCTACGGACTGCTTGCAGTTGCATTTCGATATGTCGATGTGCTTGCTGATGAGATGGATGTGGTGCAGACTCTCAGCTATCTTCACACACTTGCATGGCAGCTCTTGTCATCAAACTTTCAGTCTTGTGCTGAAATAGTCCGATGATAGTGCTGGCAGTTCTCTGTGACTTGAAGATGTGATATATCATACAGTGTCACCCCAGGAAACTCCATCACATATTGCACCAAATTGGCATAAAGCGATGGCTCGGTGAAAAAGCAACCATCGACGTGGAGTACATCAGTGGCACACGAAACTGGAAATCGTGGACTTTTGTCTGAAGTAAACACTTATTAAGTAGTAAGTATCACTGAAGAGATCATATCAGCATCAGCTTAAGTAAACACTGTCGAATGTTGTGAAATGTTTCATGTCTCGTGCTGCCTACTTTGCATTCAAGCATCACTGCCAGCTTACCAAGGCTTGATCGGGCACCGGTCACTTTCAAAGGAGGCCTGCGCGACGACAGCACGGGCGTCCACAGTTTCATGTTTCTTTTGCGCCGAGGCGGGGGTTTCAAAGAGTCAACACTGACATGTTTGTGCAATTGTGCACTTTCATTTCGCACCCTGACAGACTTGCCACGAAATGTCAAAGTGGCAGAAACCGGTCGCGGAGCGGGTGGAGAGATTCACCCTCTTGACGTGGTGGTGCTCGTCAAAAGGTATGCTGCTGACCAGCAGCTTGCCCAGGAGCTTAACACCTTTGACATTCTGATTCGCTGTGGAAGTGCTATTTGCTCAGTGTGGATTACTGCTTATGAAAATTGTGTAATTTGATTTGTTCATGATTGATGATCTTTCCAAATGGCAGGAAGCGCAGCTCTGCTTCCCGCACCGCTACTTGTCCATGCTGGGGCCATGCCCATCTGAGCCTAGAGCGCTTAAGGCCCCTGAGAAAACTAAGAAACAACATTTCTTGGAGGTGGGTAAGGTAATGCTCAGGAAGTACCCCAATGAGTCAACGAAAAGAGCTGTCAAGTTCATTTTGAAGCTTTGTAACAATGAGGCCCCCCAACCGGTGCCTCGCCTTGTGTGGTTTGAAAAGCCACCTGCTGAGCAAGTCTTGCTAGACTTGTCTGCGACAAGTGTTTTGGGCAAGATTGCACCATTGATGCGGTTCAATGCAGTTTTGGGACGGTGATGTGAAGCTTAGCTGCTGACCAGAGGCATTCGACGTCCAACCTGGCAAAACATGACTTGCACTTCTTGGTGGAATCAGTTTGTCTCGTGTTTGGTTGGGCAAGACATGTAAGCAACATAAAATGACAAAATCGGTATTACTATGTATTACTGCTTGGCCTGTATGCAGTTGTCCCATGTGTCTGTGCCATTGATCTTGGCTCTGAAATCATCACCAACAGCATCCAACAGCTCTTTACCGCTTACTGTTTGATCCTGCAGTTGCTGAAGCAGGCACCCGCAATGGATGGTCCACTGAAAACGGCTTTGAAATCCACAATCTGAAACAAACACCTGCAGACTAAGTATCCAGTGTCCAGTGCTAGTCCAGGTGCCATACACCCTGTATGTGTCCTCATCCTTTGTCTCATAATATACCCCTGATTTACCCCGTCTAGGATCATAGTAAGTCTATTCAGTAGTAATCAGTTTTGTATCCGTTTCGTAAACAAAAAAATCCATGAATGAACTGTCATCAACCTATTTCAAGCAAAATATAAAACAATCATCCCATTGAGTTGTCAGATCCAAGCAGATCGCATCAAACTAGATGGAAACATGTGATGCCAATGAGTGTTCTAAAGGAAGTGAAAACAAATCAACATGTGACAGGTTGAAACCAGCTCATCCGTTGCCTGAACATCTTCCTCCTTTTGGTGATTGTTGTTGGCCACCTGGAGGCAGGGCTGTGCGTGGCCCGTTTGGAATTGCAGTCACTGTGATCAAAAACAGGCAGCCAACAAATGTGAGGGACACTCGCCGTTACGACAAACCTTCAGGTGTCTAATTAGTTGCTTTTTGAATTGTGACACACATGTGACAATTGTCAGTTGGGATGCGTCCTCAAACAAATCAAAAATTGATTTCTGTCAGCAACATAGCTAGTCTCTTTGACCATCCCGAAATATACATCCCTTCTCACAGCAACTTCAAAAGAATGTTCTCTCCAGATCTCGGGGTGCAAAAGGCACTGATTTCCCTTCAGGACCTTGCGTGAGAACATTGACTTCTTCCACTGACTCTGAAGGAGTCTCAATGGTACGGCGCCTCAGGTTCAGGAATGGGCCATGATTTCGATTTTTAGAATTCTAGACCCTAAGGAGAAGGATGGTGCGTGCTGAAAACCAAAACCTACAGCAATGCAAATTGCAGGCTGGAGATTGCAAGTTGCAATTCACCATTATCTGACCGTTTTCTACATTTCCACTCCAAGCAGCCATTCAGATATGGACTGGCAGGTATCCATCAGATGAACCTACAAGAATTGGCATTCTTATTTTGCAATACAATGTGACAGAAATGTCCTGGGATGTGGTACCATTATAATCATGCACTACGGTGTCACAATATTTCACATGAACCAAAAGATGAGATCCGATATGAACTCATTGTATGTTTGCCCACCTGTTGCTGTTGCTGCTACTGGCCCCTCTTCACAAACCTTGGCCGGCCAGGGGGGGCGCATCACAATCCGTGCCCACGGTTGAAAAAGAACAAGAGTTGCGCTGATTGCCACAGCCATAATCTGTGAAAATACTGATCGCACGCTGATTGCGCGCTGAACCATGAACATTGACATGCTGACATACCCTGCTTGCATGTCAGAAGTATTGAACCACAAATTGAATTACTGCAAGATCTCTTGCCAGCACTTGGTACGTCTTTGGTTTGCTATTACATTCAGCAGCTGGTCGTTCCTGAGTGATGGGTTCAAAATCAGGTGAGATTCCTCCCAGGGCTGAACATGGTTAGTCTGAGGGATGCTGTCAAAGCGGCTGTTCGCGGCCATGTTCCCTCGAAGCCATCGTCCACCTCCAGGCAATTTTGCAACCAGTGATTTTCTGTAAAGCAGGTGTTGGAAGAGCCTATTTAATATTTGGATTAACCAGCAATTTGCGTTGATGTTGAATTTCACATTGAATCCTCAATCAATGTAACCTCACATACTCAAACAACATACATCAGAAAATGCAATTTGCTAGGCTTAAGCCTGCCCAGATCAAGAAGGATCCGAAGAAGGTCAAAAAGAACCATGTGAAGAGGCAGGGGTCCGTTCCAGTCCAGTTCAGTTGCAATCCTTGCAGTGAAGCAAGTCTGCAAGTCTGTCTTGAAAAATTTGCAGCAAGTCAGCAAGTCTGTTTGCAGGAAGTACTACCCGAAGACTGATGTGCCCATGGCCACTGCAGAGCACCCCTTGAATTTTCCAACCTTCCGATCCACCTACAAGTGGGCAACTGTTTTCTTGCAACAGGCGGCAAGGAGATTTGGGAAGTCTTTTGTATGCAATGGGCTGGCCAGTTGGAGATGGCTTCTTTCAACCACCTTCAGCGGAGTTGGCTGTGCCGAAACTGTGCAGGCCTTGGTATGACCAAGTTGCCTCTTTGATGTGTAACATAACATTTCTGAGTTGGCAGTACTTGACATGGATGATCCTATCACATCTTGCACCCATGAAGATTGTCATCTATACCTAGGCAGCTTTGAGTTTGCAATCAGCTGCTGCTGATTTCCTTCGATCCCATAGCCTGGCTGCTTTGACTCCTAATGTGGAAAGGGTAACTCTGGCAGCTGGGTGTGAAATTGATAAGGCTTGCAGGACTGTGCTGTTGAACACATTTGGACCTGCTACAAATGGAAAGCATTGCTTGTTTGCTGATGTCATGGGCGTGAGCCGCAAAAGGGGGTCAGCTTTCTGTGTTGCCCACAACAAGTGGTGCGCTCTGCGAAAGCCATGCAGTAACAACCGATCCTCAGCTCGATTCAGTGCCCTATGCTCTTACTCACTATGTCACCCTCTTGAAATTGATTGGCAGTAGGCCCTGCTTTGCTTGCTTGCGTTGAAATAGCTTAGATCTTGTCCTGGCCAAGGACTGAGAGTTGGTGTGGCAGGCTACAATCTCAGTAGATCAGAGAATTTCAATGAGTCAATTGGTTTCAGCAAGAAAAAACATGTATGATCTCAAATATCTTGTTGAGCCCAAGGTCCCATTTGTATCCCCTTCAGCATGATGGGCAACCGGTTGAAGACTGCGGACCCTTCCTTCGCTACACATACTGCCTACTATGAGAACGTGGCTAGTGACCAGGACATCAACATCATCGAAAACGTGCCTGAATATGAAGAAGGAATTGCCAAGAAAGCATTGGGTCCTGCCTGGGACATCAAAGCGATGAAGCTGGACCCGCGCATTCTCGGCCTCGGTGTGGCCAGGGCAAGGATTTACATGGTGGCCATTCGCAAGTCTAAACTTCGATGGAAACCCAACTTCTCAATGGAGGCATTTCTCGACGCAATGACATCACAAGTTTCCATGGTTGCAACAGACTACTGGTGGAAGAAACTGCCTTGTCAGAAACTTTCCCCAAGTGATGAGACATGGCTGCATTTTTCCATTGACACTAATCTACAGTATCATTGAAACTATATCATGTCACCATCTTGAGCCTGCATCAGGGGGTAGAACCAGCCTGGATATGAGTCACAAAGTCAATCCCTGAGGAACAGAACTTGCTGGATTACCAGAGGTCCCGCTACTGCGACAAGAAGATTGTGGACTTGACTCAACTAGCTCGGAACAATCGCGGGCGTGGTGAGACCAAAGACAATGCGCTGTGCACATTGACCACCAACTCTGGAAAGCTCTACTCCAAGGCATCACATGTTTTGTCTTGTAGCGTGTATAAAAAGTAATGATTTCAGCTCACCATTGAAGTGTCTCAAAATGAGGTGTTCAAAACTTGAACCCAAAAAGGGCGCCCAGCTTGGCATCCATTTTGGTACCACTAACTTTTGGAAGGTTTACACATTCAAGATGGCATCCATTTTGGTACCACTAACTTTTGGAAGGTTTACACATTCAAGATGGCATCCATTTTGG
>Ga0126342_10018180_pt1 | contig 12071 bp, 13 predicted proteins | sample Cyp1metagenome_FD_92528 | JGI IMG/M metagenome (GOLD analysis project Ga0126342, IMG submission 92528) | Coral microbial communities from Lord Howe Island, Old Settlement Bay, Australia - Cyphastrea 1 metagenome | ecosystem: Host-associated > Invertebrates > Cnidaria > Coral ... | reverse complement strand
TTCCGGAGAAGGTTCCGGGAGGCTTTGGTGCAGAGCCAGGTCAAGTTCAACAGGGTTCCGGAGAAGGTTCCGGAGAAGGTCTGGGAGGCTTTGGTGCAGAGCCAGGTCAGGTTCAACAGGGTTCCGGAGAAGGTTCCGGACTGGAGAAGGTTCCGGAGAACGTGTGGGAGGCTTTGGTGCAGAGCCAGGTTAGCTTCAACAGAAGTCCGGAGAAGGTTCCGGAGAAGGTTCCCGAGAAGGTTCCGAGAGGCTTTGGTGCAAAGCCAGGTCAGGTTCAACAGGGTTCCGGAGAAGGTTCCGGAGAAGGTTCCGGAGAAGGTTCCGGAGAAGGTTCCGGAGAAGGTTCCTGAGAAGGTGTGAGAGGCTTTGGTGCAGAGCCAGGTTAGGTGCAACAGGGGTCCGGAGAAGGTTCCAGAGAAGGTTTTGGAGAAGTTTCCGGAGAAGGTTGCTTTGGCGCAGAGCCAGGTCAGATTTGCGGTCATTTAACTCACGGAAATTTGTAAAAATAGAATGTTGCAGCTGTTGGGGATACCACCGAAGCTTATTTGATTTTTAGAGTTTCATGATTTTCTGCATGTTTTGTACATCTTTGTACTTTCTGCCAATTCTACCAGGCTTTTCTGTGAAAGTTCCGAGATATTCCGAGTGTTTGTGTGTACAAGCTACTGCAGAGTTCTTGGTCTCTTCCAGGCCTTCGACCAGATCATAGTTACGCCGCCTGGTGCAAAATGTGTACCGCCCATTGACGGCGACCTTGACGGCATGGGCATCACAAGGCCGGACGTTGACATTTCCATAGTTCCATGGCGAAACATGGAAGCAAACGAGAAGACCAGAGTTCTGAGACTGACTTTGCCCACTTCTAACGGAGTTCATAATATGTCATTCGCCTATATTGTATATTTTGTGTATGAATAATCATGAAATGAGAAAAGTCGATCATCGCCGCTGATGTCACATGGCAGGAAAGGTGCTCAAAGTTCCGCTGTCTGGTCGTCCATGATAGAGGAGAGCCGAGCAGCACACAATTTTGCAACCGCAACTTACCTCTGGGACTTGTGGTTGACACAGTGCAAGGAAGTCTTCAGCGAGGTCTTTGGCCCCTTTCTGGGGCTTTTCAAACATCAGTGATTGTGGTATACTTTGGTTCTGTTTCACTGTCAGATTGTCAGGAGATTGAAGAAGGCATCCAGCCTGGCAATGTGTATACCCTTTGCTTCTGGAGTGCTTCTCGGTTCTTAGATCTCATGGGAGCAACTTGTTTGCACGTTCGGATGCAGTTTTCTTTTAGATATACATTTGAAATGTTGAGTTGCAGGTGAGTGCCCAAAAAAGACAGCAACTTCAATCAGCAACAATTGGAAAACTGGTTTGTCATTCTCAAGCCAAGTTTGCCCAAGGGAGCACTTACCGATCTGATACCTCTGCTGCCAGCTATTTCGCTGTCCACCTTTTTGGATAAATGGCCTCCCCATTTCGTGTTCTATGTGTTGGAGAAGGACAGAGCAACTGAGCCTGGTGAGCCGGGCGAGCTGTTGCATTTGGAACGGAACAAGACCTACGTTCTCGATTTGATGATGCTGGCCAAAAGCAATTCGAACTTGCACCTGGCGAAGCGGTACTACTTTCCAGAAAAGTCTGAGTAATGCCACTTTTTCAGAGAACGATCTGGCGAAGCTGTTGACACTTCCTCGCCAATCCTGGCTCCTGTACATAGCACTCTATCCGCAGCATGGTCGAAGAAACCGTCGATCCAAAGGATGCTTTCCCAACAGAGGAGAGGATTATGTTTCACCTAGTGAAAACGATTGGAGCAAGTATTTTGCTGGAATGTATTGAAAGTATTGAATGATCCTACAACATTTGTGCCGCATTCAGGGCACCTGCTCCACTAGTTGCTTGGATGATGTGGGGCGCCGTCCTGTCGCAGGTCTACCACCTTGGAAAGACCAAAGGATGTTCACAGTCCAACACTCAGAATGTTGATCAAAGGACCTTAATTTCGCCAAACCAGAGGTATGTCAGGGTACGTCAGGGTATGTCTCAAAGTGACTTCAGAGCCAAAGACAAGGACAAAGTCATTTGAGGAGGGTACGATCAATTTGACTTACATCTCTTCATGAATCCGTGATTCTACATGCCATGCCCTTTTTCCACCGCAGACGCTCACACACACACAGAGACAAAAACATACACACAAGCCCTGACTAGCGAACCTTACCTCGGCTAACAGGAACCTGTGACTTGAGCGCACAAAATGGGCATTTGATGAATACTGAGAATCATCCTTTTGTCTCCAAGGATCAACTTTGTCAAGACCAGAACCACTTGCAGCACAGAACTCAGAATGAAGACGTCGTTGTTGTCAACCACCCTGCCATAAGTGCTTTGTTGATTGCTCCCAAAGATCGCATGCTGCGATATGAGGAAGTGGCAGAGGCTCCATTCAGCCACAAGGCACGACCGACCCATGTCATCGCCGGAGGCTCCATCAAAAGGACCAACGGACCAACACAGATCAATTCCTGAGCAGGTCCGTGGGTCACCAAGCGAGTTGTCCACTGCAACCACAGCGCCTGGCGAGGCAGAGTCTCTTAGAAGATATAGAAGATGCCATTTTTGTGCCATTTTGGTTGTGTTTTCACCTGATTTCATGCTTCCGAAAGGATGGAAACGAGCTTCAAGGACAGTTCCGCTTCGCAAATGCTACTACGGATGTGTCAATGTGGAGGTGGTAGAAGGAGGTTTATGCAGGACACAGGAACACTGAGCGGCATCTACGTTTATACGCAAAATCCGACGGTCAATTGGGAAAAGTTCTTTTCAGGAGAGGCAGTTCAGCGGCTGACCTCCCCTGTAGGCTGAGAGATGTGTTGGAATCTACAACCTTTTGGCTCAGTGAATGCAATTTGTGAACCACATAATTATTTGGAATCGTGGATCCATCAAATTCGAGGCCAAGCTGCATTGATCATAAAATTTCTAATTACTTTGGTGCTCAGGCAGCTCTGGACTGGCTTCTGACTTAGGCCAGATCATTGAAAGATTCCATTCTCTTCGTGCCACAGAAATGATTCTCCAAAAAAACTGGTCAGGTTTTTATCTTTTTGGACCACTTGCCAATATCAAGCCGGTGGGAATAGCAGAAGAAGTTTATCGTTTTCAGCCCCCCTTGTCATTCTGAGTGTGTACAGGTGACAGTGGCTGTGGAGTGCTCGTCTCAGCAGTTCTCTCACAATGTCAGAAAAGTGGCGTTGAGGTTCCCGTTTTTGGGACCCAAATTTGGCTCTGGTGAGATTCTGCGAAGTGTGTGAAAGCTCCTGGGCTGTTCGAGGTATGGCAACGGGAGGATCCAGTGGTCACGATGGCCAGGCTGAAAGGACCTAGCCAATTCGTAGCAGTTGCAAAAGTGATTCGTTGTATTCCTTTGTTGTCCACAGTTTGAAGTTTCATTTGGACACATAACTTGTTCCCCGTTGCAATTGTTGACTAGAAATGTCATGATGAGTCTGTGAAGGACAGAAGCAATCAGCAACCAAGAAGTTGGTGTCAGAGCTGGAGCTTCCTGTGAAGGTCCCTTGGACCCTCGATTCTCAAGCTGACTCCAATGACTCCGATGCACTCTGAACCTGCCGCAATCACTGCACACTTTGTGTCGAATGTGCAATCTGAGTCAAACCTGTGCTGAGGTCTTGTCGAATGGGAGGATCGATAGACATGCTTTGCACCAGGCCGGTCATCTGAATCGTCACCTCAGTTTGGTCTTGAAATTGTCACCGCGGAAAGCTAAAAAGCCAAGGCTTCGACCCAGGAGTTGGAACAGAGCTTGTCCACAGTCACCAGTGACATCCTCAAAGGCCCAGGTGCCAGAAAAGTTCTGCCATTCAGATGGTATATACGAACCATATATCATATAGGCATTGTATGGCATGCATTATAGTTGAAAGATTAGTTGCAGCATCCTGTAACTGCAAGCGGCAGAGGGGAGATGCATGGCTTCTGTGAGGTCAAGCAAGACGCTTGTGGAGGAGAGTAGAAGATTCTGAACAGTTGGTGAACGAATTGCAGGCACATCCATGGAGTTTTCAATGGAAATGTGTCGAGCGATATTAGATTCCTGCCGGAATTTAAGTTGCTGGAATTTCAGGCAAGGCTGCATGCAGCAACCGGATCCCAGCACAGGCCCAAAAGAGACCATTTTGCGGGACGTCTCATGACGTCTTTGACAAACGTGGAAGGAGCTTCTGCTTTGGATTCGGTCATTTCTCTCATCTGAGGTCTCACGCAGGGACTTGCCAGGCAAAGCAGTCAGAGTGTCAGACGTGACAAACATGAAAGTTGAGTTCCAGGGCAGGTTGTGCAATCCGCAAAGGCTCACCAGATTCATCAGATCATGTCAAAATATGCCAATCATCTTTGGGGGACCATCCTCTCATTGTAGCTCGACTGGAGGCACCTGACCCGGCAGTGAAAGCTGCTCAGGCCACGAACCCCTGCTGGCAAGAATTTGTTTGCAATTGTTTTTTTTAGCAAGAAAGACGCATCATCCAGTGAAGGACCAGTTTAAGTAGTGAGTACTTACAGATACTTGCAGTAGAATACACATCAGAATGCTACAGAGAGACCAGCTGACTGGCTGTGCAAGGAAGAAGAGCGCAAGCTGCGGGAGAGAGTTGCCCGGAGTCTCAGAACTGATTTGAAGGAATCGTTTAACCATTGTCGTGGGAGTCGTGAGATGCCATCGCAATGACAATTCTGATCAATTCAAAGTGGCCATTTGACTCATTTGACATGAGGCCTTCTTGGAAAAGAACCAGCACCGAAGTGGCCTGGTGTTTGGCTCAGCTTCCGCTGCTGTGCTGGTGCTGGTGCTGTGCCTGCTGTCACACGGACCTCAGGGGGATACACGGAGAAGGTCCGCGAGGCCAGGAGCCAAACAGACCGGGGATAGGTGGCGGGCTCCAGAGCTATTGTTATTTGAGGCTGCGAGCGAAGATTGCCCGATTGGAGCAGGACCGATGGACATGGAATGACATGGACACGTGGAGCCAGGGTATATGAACATGGGTGTGCTTCTATCAGGGAGCCCTGGATGCATTCTTGACGACTTGTAGGTGAACGACTGAAGAACCCTTTGTCTGTTTGACTTTTCCAATGGTTTGCTGCTGAGCTGAGCTAGTGGTGCAGAGGAGCGTCAAGAGGTCTCGGAAGAGGCCACCAGTGCATGGTGGAAATCAGACGAAGACATCAATCAATGGTCCTTTTCTATCTTTCCCATTTTTTCTGTTCGTTTCTATTCTTTTCTCACGTTCTGGCCATCCTTGCCACACTGCACTATGCAACATCTTGGTACACACCCAAGACATTTCGACAAGTCGAAAACTCGCACAGTCGCTGCCACGTTCGCAGAGCCAGGCAGCCTTCTACCGCAACAGCTGTCGGCAAGTGGAAGCAGAGGCAGCAGGCATCAGCCCCCAATGGAGTTGAGTTGGTCTCCTGAGCCTTGTGCAGCTGCAGTCTCTCAAGAGCAAAGTGCGGCTTCGCGAAGAGGAGCACAAAAGGAACAAAGAGGCCCAGATCACAACTTTGGCCGCATCACCCTGGTATCACCTTTGGAATTGAAGCATTTCAAGATGAACTATTGTACCAAAAGGATCCAAAGGGATCCAAAAGGGGTGTTTCACTGTTGCAATTTGGGCCCACGTGTTCAGCTGCAACTCAGCTGACATTGTGATTTGTGTCAGATGGAAGCACGCTTGAAGTCGTTGCTTCAGTCCTTGCTCCCAAAATCAGTGGCAGAGGACTGGGAGATTCCCTTTAGGAAAACACGCTCAACCTTTTCTTGGAAATCTTCAGCCCAGGAGTCCCTCTTGGATCTTGCAAATCTTGCAAGACTCGTGGGTCGGTGACTAAAACTGTACGGACCACATGCTGACGGAGATGGTGGACATGCGTGGATGTGGTTGACATTTTTGCTTCTGCAAGGCCGTACCTGGGCAGAGTCCCGAAATTTGGGCGAGGCTAGGAGGGCGGAGATGATATCCTTGAAGGCGCGGGACGCAACTGAAGGAAACAAGAGAAAACACACGCACACACTTTATGATATACATATTCAAATTGTAGAGCTTCGCACACCGGCGATGCCATAAGGCTTATGTATATATTCTATATTATATAGTAGTGTGCGCGTTGGTGCTGTTCATGTGCTCTGCGCATGTGCGAAGGTGCAGAGCACAGTGTGATGTTCTTTTCATACTGCAGCTGGTAACCATCTTACCACAACACATCTTTTTGTCGCAGTTTTGTGCTTGTTCTTCTTCTTGTTCTTCTTGTTGTTGTTGTTCTTCTTCTTCTTGCAAAACAACTTATTTTCGCATTTTTGTGGACCCCTAAAGAGCGTCAAATAGGCGGTGTTTTCGCGTAAATTTGAAACCCTCGGCGCAAAAAAAAACATCATAAATACCGATGTTTTTTGCGCCTCGGAAGCCCAAAACCACAGTATTTACGATGTTTTTAACCAACAGCAAAACTTTGCTATGGGGTCTTTAGCCCAGATCAGCTCTGCGATCCGGTGCAGCTTCAAAACCAGGTTCTGGGCAAGGTTGCCGGAGGGTTCCGGAGGGTTTCCGTGCATATACCTGTTGAGGTTCCGGAGGGTTCCGGTGCAGATACCTGGTGAGGTTCTGGAGGGTTCCGGTGCAGATACCTGGTGAGGTTCCGGTGCAGATACCTGGTGAGGTTCCGGAGGGTTCCGGTGCAGATACTTGGTGAGGTTCTGGAAGGTTCCGGTGCAGATACCCGGTGAGGTTCTTGCAGATTCCGGTTCAGGTGGAGATACCAGGTGAGGTTTTGGAAGGTTCCGGTGCAGATACCTAGCTGTTGAAGTTCCGAAAAGTTCCGGTGCAGATAGCCGGAGAGGTTCCGGAGGGTTCCAGTGCAGATACCTGGTGAGGCTCTCGAGGGTCCGGTGCAGGTAGTCGGTAAAGGCCTAGAAAGTTCAGGTGCAGGTGCCTGGTGCGGTTCCGGAGGTTTCGGTGCAGCTGCTTTGTGAAGTTTTGGAAGGTTCCGATGCAAATGCCTGGTGGGGTTCCGGAGGGTTCCAGTGCAGATAGCCGGTGAGGTTCTGGAGGGTTCCGGTGCAGGTATTCAGTAAGGTTCCGGAAAGTTCGGGTGCAGATGCTTTGTGAAGTTCCAACGGGTTCGGATGTTTTAATGGCATGAGCATGTCATTTTTTTGTGCAGAAGCATTTAAACGCAGTACATGATGCACTCATATACTTGTGGGTTTACTTTGCAGGAGGGGGTGGGCAGGGCGTGGCAAAAAAGAAGTTGATGCATAAATGGTTCGACCAAGCATTTTGCAAACCGGAAAAATTTGAAGGAGCGAAACGGCAAGGTGAAGACAACAATCTCAACACACGCCGGCAGACGATTGACAAACAGACGGCCGACGAAAGTTGGAGAGCCATCTCGAATCATTACGAGATCGTGGGTTAAAAACAGCAGAGACATGGGTGACAGCGACTCAGTAAAAGATGTGCGGGCAATACGATTGGCGTCGAATCAAAGTACGATTGTATGCAATGCACGAAAACTTGTTCATGACTAAATGGTGGTTTTGCTTAGTGTCCCGTTTCTCTGTATTTCACACACTGACATTCAGATACTGATTGTGATACTGCACATGCAGACAATACGGGTGATCAATGTGCTTTGGATGCGTTACAACATTTGAGAAAGACAGTTTTTTCCTGAAGCACATGTATGAGATTAATGTCCAATACCAATCATTGCAAAAACTAGGTCCGCACAAGACGTTGGCAAACGAAAACAACTGACAACGCTGAATTCGATGCATAACCCGTTCGATCAAGCGCAGCGCGCACCAAAACAAATGCATGGCAAACAACATGGCAAGGCAAAGGACCCCAGGACAAGCCAGCGTGAGAGCCACTCAACACAACATGAGCGACGAAACCTGCAGCCATCACGACATTGTGGGCGAAAACTCCGGTAAATTGCACGGGTGGCAGGCGCAGAGACCAGGGATCCGACAATCAATCTGCTAAACTGCACCGGCAGCACGCGAAGACACCAACATTTTGAAAATCAACCTGGCCAACTGCCAGGGGGCAGGCGCAGAAGATATTACAAACGCTCTGGTAAACTGCACGGGTAGCAGGTGCAGAGACCAAGGATGCAACCATCACTCTGGTAAACTGCAGGAGTGCCTAACGTTGCCTTTGAAAGCAGGTAAATGACAACCTTGAAGACCGAAAAACGTTAGCCTCGCAGGGCCCTAGTCCCAACCCACCTGAAAGACGGAGAGGCTGCCCACGGCCCACCTCCTGACTGCCTAGCGTTGTCTTTGAAAGCTGCTAAACAACAACCTTGAAGGCTGAGGAAACCGTGGCTCTGCAGGGCCTTTGCCCCACCCACGTGAAGGACGGACGGAGGCCCACGGCCCACCTCCTGACTGTGCATTACCGCCCCCTTTGACAGGCGCTGCATGACAACTCCCATGCACCTGTTCCTGACGGCGAGCCCCTGGTAGAAAGCTAGCAAGGCCCCAAAACCACTTCCTGATCTAGGTTCGTAAGAACAACTCCAAAGCCGAGCGCCGCAAACCCAAGTCCATTTGTGGTTTCTCTAATGCACTCCCCTTGCTGCACGTGGGGTTGGCGGAAAAATAGATAATAAGAACTTCACAAAGAAGGTTCGGAATTACTGAAGTGACTGAAAACCAGATTTTCTCTGCTTCACCATGAAAAACGGCGTTGGATCTTGCCACTGTGAGAGGAGCATCGGCAGAAGTTGGAGAACTTCATTTTGGACACCCAGGTCGCCACGGACTGTCAACCAAATGTTCAATTCGAGCTTTTTATTGTGACACGATATGTCTTTCAAACGAAGGCACAAAAGGAGTTCAATTCACATCAGTTCACCATGAAACGTGGCCATGGCCTCCAAGGCAAATATCGAGTCGGAGACGCAAAGACTCCTCAGGGCCGAAGAGGAGGGCTGTGATTTCATGGCAGAACTTGGCACAACTCGGTATAAGGCTATACTCCCGACAAAAAAAACATTCGATTCTAACGACAGAATAAAAATGACAACCACAAAACAAAAACAATATCCGTTCAAATGTTGCTGGTTTATTACGGCTTGATTTTCACAGTCGCATTTATTTTCGCAACCGTTTTCTGGTGAAACAATGGTTTGGATTTGGTGGAGAAATGATTTGAATGTAAACCAAAGGGTTCCAGGACTTGTTTTTCCACAGTTGTGGATGCGACATCAACATCCAGTCACTTTCCAAAATGATTTTGCTGGAGTAAGCAACTGCAAATGGAAATGTGCGCGTCCGAAAAATGAATCACGGGAATAAAGAAAAAAACAGTGCAAACCCATTGCAAATGGCAATTTCGACATCCAAATCATAGATTTGCGCATTCGTTTTCGTTTCATTTCATTTTTGGATCTGTAGTATAGAAACTGCAGTCAAACCATGCCTCCTTGCAATTGCACTATGATTGTCTTGGTTAGAGCGGCGTCTCCTTGAGCTGGCAGTGCAGCTGGCAGTGCAATTGGCATTCCAACAGGACTTGGCACGGCTGGAATCCGAACGACGGGCTCATGAACGTGTAGGCCCCAGGTCAGGCTTGCCTCAGATTTGTTGCAGATTTGTTGGGAAACTATGGAAAATTGTTTGTGGCACCCAGATATCTTGCATCAGACTGCGAAGACGAGATTTTGCCAAGCTGCTCCCAGAAGACAATGTGAGTCGTTGAAAGAAAGATCTTGGAGCAAGGTCTGGTCAAAGAGGAGCTGGCTGTAGCTCGTGCAGAGAACAAGTTGCTCAATGAGGTGCCGATGAGTGTTCTGCTGCTGCTGGTGCTGGTGCTGCTGCTGCTGCTGCTGCGGCTGCGGCGTAGAGACCGATGTGTTGAAGCACCAGTTCATTTCACAGAGTGCAGAACATGTATCAAGTTTCTCAGAATTCGAACAGACCTATCCAGGATCGCTCCTTGTGGTTACAAACTCGGCCATGCACCCGGTGAGTCGATGCGCGACAGTGATGACATGTCATGTGATGACTTGATGCAGCTGAGGCCTCGGCTTCTGAATCTCATTGAGGACCTGAATCGTGCCTTGACTGAAAAGCTTGTGTGTGGCATGTTCAAACTTGGGGACATATAGTCAGTGTAGTCACTCATAGTCTAATATATATAGTCTATCATACTGAGTTGTCATTCTGGTCCTGCATTTGGAGCATTGCAGGTCCTGCAGTCGCAGCACCAAGTGTTTTCAGCTGGATTCTCAAAGCGCTGGGAAAGTGTGCCTAGTGTGCCTAGTGTCCCAGTGTGTCAAAGCACAACATGTCAAAGAGAAACTTCATTTCGGATCATTCAAGACTCACAGCACAGCAGACTTTTTTTTGAAAGGTCGGCCAGAGGTTGATGAGGTTCGCCCAGCTTTTCATTCACTCTGCCACGACTTTAAACAGCAGTTTCTCACATTGTTTGGAGGCTCTCCAGGCAGCTGAGAAAGAAAACCAGGTGCCGCAGCCAGAGACTTCACAGCCATGGCCATCAGACTCTGGACTGCAACTTGCGGATTGCCAGCAACTTGCGACTGCAGGAATTGCAGCAAATGCTTCAGCAGTTGGAAAGGGACAAGGTGCCACATGTGCGAGTGATGTAGAAATGAGGAAAGAGGTGCAGTGAAGCGGGCGCATTCTGATATGGTGCTTCAATGCCAGGCTGCCATTATTCAAGAGCAGGTGGGCAGACTGTATTTTCTGTGCAACATCGCAGGTCCAGATACCTCTGACACTGACTGATCCAATACTGATGATAGGAGGATATGATTCAGAGAGTAAGGGAAAGAGTTGCCGCGCACTTAGTTGAATCATGTTGAATCCCACCGATGTGGGGAATGTGGAAACTTGCAGCGTTGCTCGCGTTGCTCTGTTTCCTGCTGGTGCACAAGGTGATAGTTTCGCCTTGTTTCCCCCAGGCTCCCCTTCAGGATCGTGTATTGGCTCGACAATCTTGAGTTTAAAGCTGTTTAAAGCTCATACTGGTATAACATGCGACCTTGTGAGCTTCATTTTGTACCATATGGCATACTGTATGCCTTGCGATGGACAGCCGGGACCAGCATTTCCTTCTGGAGTCAATATGGTCGTCCATTTGTCGCAACGTCGTAAAACCTTGATTTGCTAAAACTTGTGATCATTCCTGTGCTGATGCGGCTGATCATCACTCCAGTGCAGTCTCACGACAGGACATGCAAAGCATCGCTCCATAATGGACAGCATCACTGTAACGAAAAAAGCCCTTCTGGGTGCCAAAATACCTGGCTTTGGAAAAAAACACAATTTCTTCAGGAGGACACCTCTTGTAATCCGGTTGCCCCAAAAAAATGTAAAACAAGTTGATTCAGTGAAGTTTTCTAAACTAATATCATAGCAGTATAGCAAATCAAAATTTATTCAAAAAAAATATATAACAGTCCAAAAAGTCAGTTTAAATATTGTTGATTACTTTATTTTTCTCAACAATATCAAAACATAATTACCTCATTCAATTTTTCAAAATCATAGCAGTCAAAGCATACTTACCTCATTCATTTTTAAAAATCATAGCAGTCAAAACATAATTACCTCATTCAATTTTTCAAAATCATAGCAGTCAAAGCATACTTACCTCATTCATTTTTCAAACTCATAGCAGTCAAAACACAATTACCTCATTCAATTTTTTCGAAATCATAGCTGTCAAAGCATACTTACCTCGTTCATTTTTCAAAATCATAGCAGTCAAACGCATTATTACCTTATTCATTTTACAAAATCCTATCCATCACCCGTTCCTAAATTCCTTTTTATGCTTCTCTGTTTTTAAATGTCTTGAATAACATTGTGCCTTCATTGATGAATTACATACATACATTACAAAAGGCAACTTTATCACGATAGTTTTGTATTTGTTCCTGTTTCTTTTTTCTATATTCTTCATCTTCTTTATATTTAGTTCTTCGTGTTTCATTCACTTTATCTTTATGTT
>Ga0126342_10018179_pt1 | contig 12071 bp, 12 predicted proteins | sample Cyp1metagenome_FD_92528 | JGI IMG/M metagenome (GOLD analysis project Ga0126342, IMG submission 92528) | Coral microbial communities from Lord Howe Island, Old Settlement Bay, Australia - Cyphastrea 1 metagenome | ecosystem: Host-associated > Invertebrates > Cnidaria > Coral ... | reverse complement strand
GGGGCTGAAATGAAAAAACCTCCAATTAGATGCCAAGACATGGGTCGCTCATAGTGAGCTTTTGTGGCCTGTGCAGCATGCCGGCGACTTCGAGAGAGTCACAAGCAGAGTGGAATAAAATATGTAATATGATTGTAATATGTAGATATGTTTCATTCTCTATGGATAATATTGGAAAGCCAATGCCATAAAGCTGGCATGGTTTTGGGGATGGAAGCGACGAAAAACTGGGGATTCAAGTCCAGAAACCATGACTTTTGGCTAGTGGGATATAGCCAAGGGGACAAGCACAGGGATATTTTTTCAAGGATCATCAAATGGGGATTCAACCCCGCAAGAACTCTGGTATGTGGGGATATACCATCTGGTAAATTAACATAACTATGGAAAATCACCATTTTTAATGGGAAAATCCACTATTTCAATGGCCATTTTCAAGAGCTATTTTGACATAACCAGAGGGTAACTGGATACCATCGAAATATCATGATGATCCTGGGGGATGATCTGGATGGAATGATGGTGTGTTTACACAGGAATCGTCCCCTGCCGGAACTGGTCAGCTTAATGAATCATACTTTATCCAGATAAATGGTGCAGTTAATGAGTCTCCCTAAATTTGATGGGTATTTTTCTTAATCTCGGTCAATATACTGTAGGAAAGATTCGTCAACCCACCGATGGTGATCCGAGGAAAGGCATCCGTGGTTGAGACCAGGACTGGGCGAACAATTTGGGGTTGGAGGTACTTAGGGTATATTCAATGGCTATAGACATGAATTCTAACCTTTGGTATAAATTATAGTATATATATATGAATTATAGTATATATGAAGTATATGTAAATTATAGTATATATGAATACTTCGGTATAAATCATAGTATATATGACTTTTATATGTACTAACCTATAGTATAACTCAACTTGCTTACCGATTGCCTTTTGATTCGATTTTTGCAGGGTTAACCCACATCCCGAAGGTTCTGGTGAAAACCTGGTGCTGCAAGGATTGGTAAACCGGAGGAAGCTGATCATGGGATCTGAGAGGGCAGGGCTGTTGATACCCTGCCCCCGATTTGTCCTGGCTGGGTTCTGTTTGCTTTGGTTCATATATTTCTCCAGAGGATTCAGTCGAAAGTTTCATTTCGGATCGCCAGATTTTTGTTCCAGTTCCGCCTCTAAAGCAATGATCCCGGAGCCGGAAGCGCTCGACAGGAGACGAGTCTCGATTTCGGGGGACGTCCCGAAAAGTGCACATCCAAAACCATAGGAAGATTGATCCAAAGTCTATAGACATCTGGAAAGCTATCTGAATTTTGCATCCCGAATTTCCCAAGATGACTGTTGGATTTTTAAAGATCTCATCCTTAAAAAATGTGGGTATGTCTGAAAATTTGTTACCCCGAAAGTTGATTCATCATCATCATTTTCCGGATTCAAGTGGCCATGTAACTGGGGATGTTCATCCGCATGTTTCAGACAGCCCCACAGAGTGAAACCATCCCCAAGCAGATTTTCTTTGGAGGTCGTGGGCCACTTTTTGGGACCGATCCGAGAACCCCCCTGTGCCGTGGTTTTCCGACGCCGCAGCTAAGCTGCCAGGCTACGGCGCTGGAGGAAAAAGATGGAAAAACACAGGGTAACAACTATCGGGGATGGACTATGAACAAATTGAACAATGAAATTTAATTCCTCCAGAAACTCCGTAGCAATCATGAGGTTGTCAAGAAAAGCTGGAGATGTAGCTGCTCACACTCAAAACCACCAGCATGGTCCATTTTTAGATGGAACTGATTGTTTCATTGGATTCCAAAAATCCCATCATCACCATTTTTTTACAACCCATATTGATTTATTTTTATCGCATGGCAAGGGGAACATCCACCATTTCTAGATGATTTTGCCAAGGCCTCCATTGAGTTTGGGCATTTCCCAGCCAAGTTTGATAACACTGGAGGGTAGATCCCATGAAAAATCACCGTAAAAAATCACCATTCTTGTGGCTTAAATCACCATGAAATTACCATTCAACTGTTGGTTAAATCACCATAAAATTCCTTTTTTTTGGTGAAATCCCCATTTCAAGGCCGCAGATATTCATATGTCCGAAGGTGCTGGCATCCCTCCAAAGGCTCCCTCGGTGCTGGAGGCCCTTTTTTACAATGGTGAGGTTCAGATGGGTCTGAAAATGGCGTGCCTCTAAATCCACTGATTGTATGGGTCAGATGGATTTGATTATATATATACACATATGTATATATATATATATTTATACCCTCTGGTTATTTAACATAGCCATGGAAAATGGCCCATCTATAGATGGTTTACCCATTAAAAATGGTGATTTTCCATGGCTATGTTAAATAACCAGAGGGTATATTTATATATCGATTTAATTATCTAACTATCCATTAATAATCTTTTTTCCGATGACATGGGTTAGATGGATTTTAAATCATGATTTTGAATCCTCTAAATAGCAATTCTGTGGGCATACATATCCCATCTTCAGAGAACCATGCAAGGACAAGGTATGTAAATGTCGGAAGATGTCAACATCGTAGTAATTTTTTGGGTGATGTTTGGGATGCGCTCGGGTACCGCGGCTTTGAACCTCATGAGGAATTTTGTTGGATGCTATGGGATGTTGTACCACCCAACCTTAACACTGCCCCAAATGGATGTATTTTGCTCGGGGCATCTGAGCATTCTGAGCTTCTGCCGGTGCCAAAAGCTGTCAACCAACCAGTAGAACCTCTGTTTGAATGGTCACCCCAGGCTTATAGCTCACGATCCCCAAAAAAGGCAAGCCTCAAAAAGATAGGGAAGTTGAGCACCTGAAGATTGTGAATTAACAGTCATCTATAACATCCAGGAACCAACAATATTTGTTTCATTTTGTGTTTTTGGGGTTCCCCAAATGGTTTTCTTGGCTTTGCCAACTACGAGATTGGGTTGGAAATTTCGCCCATAGCCTCTGGAGGTCCCCTATGCTCCACCCAGAGTGGTATCTTGGCAGCATTTCCCCAATCGTTCGATCATTTCCCAGCTAGCCATGTTTGATCACAGGAGGATATCTTGCCTGCAACATCCTGGGATATCGGGTGAAGTGGATGATCTATGATCTCATGCTAGTTGGATGAAAAGGATCATGTCTCGTGTGAAGCTACTTGTTTTGGGTCTTGCAAAAGATTTCTCACTTGGCAAATGGGGGTTTCCCTAAATCATCTAAGAATCTAAGTCATGGATGACCATGACTTAGTATTTTATTATATTTTATTCAACAACCTATGGTACTATGGTGACTTTTGGGATCCCTCAGCCCTTAGGAAACCTCCAAATCATCGTTCTTATTGTGTTCCTCATCGCCAGAAACCGATGGCGGCGCTGAGGTGCCCATTGTGCCACCTGCACGGAAATTCGCGGAGGCCTTTTCAGGAAGCCTAGCATTTTGGTGGTGTACAATGTTATACAAACCTCTTTTTCTGGATTGCACATGATTGCACTTTATTTTGAAGAAGTGTTCGTTCTACAGACATTCAGGATGAGTACAAGAAATCCTAATTCTGGTTCAGGCTGGTGATATATTGCCGCATGGCAGGAACAAAGCTTAACTTAAAGTGCTTTTGCACTTTCGGTTTTCGGCAAGTAACTCTGTTTGTAAGGCTGCGTAAATCGGATGCTGCTATTCCTCATTGAAGAAAAAGTAGCTATGGCTATAACTATAACATACTATATACTGAGAATTACATATATATACACATATACACATATACACATATATGTATATGCACACATCATCATATAAAAATATCTATACTATATGTACTCCGATGACTCGTGGGGTGATCGATCCCCTCGACATTTCCACAAGCCATTTCTGGGCCCAAGCAGCGTCCACTGCGCCATGCTGACCTTCGTCGCTGCGCCGCTGTCAGCGCACGCCGTGGCGCCACTGGCGCCGGCGCGGGAAGCGCCACGGGCGCGGGAGGGTCGAGGCAGGGGCGGACTGGTGGGATGATCATCTAACGAATGGCGGGCGAATGATGTATGATGTAATCAATTGACTAATTCTGAGTGATGGTTAATGGTTGTAAGTGGTACAACTTAGTAATGCGACTTGTTCCCAACAAACGTTTCTAGGGTATTGTGCAGAGAAACTTGGAGTGACTTGGCTTGGCGCCACCCGTTTGAGACCCTGAGTTGTCCGTGTGAAAATGCCGAGGTTGGTCGGTTGAATCCCTGTGAAAATCATCGGTTCATGAATTGGAAACGCATGTGGAGAGAGTCATGTTGCCCAAATATCTGGCTGCTTAACCCCTCCTAGAAGAAGTCGAATGGACACCAACCGCACCGCTTTTTTTTTGGAGGTAAGAACCCATCGTTAGAACCTTGAAGCAATCCGTTGAAACCAGGATTCGGGATTCTCAATTATTATGTTCATGATAGACAAAAACACAATTTTTTTGGTTGCTGAAAAAAGCTATTCCATTCATGTCATATATATATATATATGTCTCAATTTTTAAGTTGTCCCATAGATGTCCATAATCATCCCACATGATATTCATCAAGTTACATATTTTCCAACTCAGCGTTAATTTTCCAATGACATCCAATCTTTATAGCTTACCTTGCCGCAATAGGACACTTTTTTTTTGCCTCTACCATAAAGAATGGACACATTCTATTCCCTGTATGGATGAAGCATAGTTTGTATCCATGGGTCAGTATCCACAGCATCCACTAATATCGCCCTTTTATGATTGGTTACACGTCATATTCCCATGAGTTCTCCCAGAAATGTCCATAGTTATCCCAGATTCTATCCATCAAGTCAATGGTCATTTCAGGTACTTAAATTGGAGCTAACTACCATATCTAAGGCCTAAGGGCTCAATGGCAGGGAATATCCCCAGCAAATATGGCCATATATGCTACAGTACCTCCATTTTAGGGTCCTGAAATTTCTCACTGATTAACACTTACCTCCCGAAGCTAAGTGGTTATCCCAAATGATAAGTTATATTCCCATTAATTATGCAATCCATTCAGTTTCCTACTTCCATATTCCATGATATTCTAGCATATGCCATAATATTTCATGATATTCCACTATGATCCTTCTATATACATCATAGATACCCATAGTGGAATATCAATTTGATATTATATCTATATTCCACTATGGATATTCCATATTCCATAATACTCCATAATATTCCATAATTATATACTTAACATCATATATCATCATGGAATTCCATAATTAATATAGTTATATTCCATCATATTCTATATATTCCACTTAACATCATGGATACCATGGTCACATGGTCAGGCCTTTGCTGGCGTCGAAGCTCGGGTCTTTCTGTCGGCGTGACCTCCGCTGCAGTGGCCGTCGCTGTCAAAGCCCGGGTGAGACGGCGCGCAACAAAAGGCGCAGCCAGGGAAGAACTTGGGCATTTGCAAACAATTATATGGAATGTATATATATATATAATATATGTATAATATATATGTATAATATACAATATATATACACATATTTGTACAATTATGAACTATTATGAATATGTATATATATATATATACAAATATGCACAAGCACATACATACGTATATATATATACACATACACGTACCACGTACATGGATGGATGCATGAGCAAAAGTGTGCAACTATCTCAGGAGATTTCATCCAACCACCCCAAAAACCAACAAGAAGGACAAGATCAGCTGGGGGCAGGAGATGAGATCAAGTTCGCCACCTCCAACGAGAGCAAGGCGGCTGAAACTTCCCCGACCTTTCGCATACTTCACAATAGTCCAATTAAATATATAATGTAGCCAATGATTGGGCATTTCAATGTCAACTGTGGGTTGCAATCTCCCACTTTTCATAGACAACCCATTTTTTTCTAGACTTGGATGAAGGGACAATTTAAAGGTTTCAACATGTTTCAACCCTATATGTCTAATAGTAAAACCCACCAATTCCTGCAAATTCTCCGATCACTTTGTTGCCTACTTTGAATCCCATCTCTCACCATTTTCGTCCATTTTTTTGGGTTGATATCCCCTGATTTTTTGACGGTTTCTCCATCAATGTCCCACGCAAGATTCAATTTTCCCTGGTTTATCCCCAGAAATTACCACGCAATTCACCAGATTCTGTAGAATTTCCTTGGACATTCCCCAATTTCCCTGGATTTTTTCCAGATTCCGCAGAATTTCCCTAGAAATTCCCCGGGAATGCCTCAGATTTTCCCCACAAACAGCCCTACAAACTGCAGGCGGTTTCCACAGCTCCTCCCGTCTCGCTGCAGCAGTGGGCGCAGGGCACCGCTGAAAGGCTGCCAGCTTTGGCGCAGCTTAGTGGGTCGGTGGTCTCTTGGATGCCCCAATGGTCAGAAGCGGTATTTAGTGGGACATTATACTGGGATTCTACTTTATTGACAATGGGATCTCAATTATTATGAAAGGGAATGTATATATTGCATAATATTTAAAGGGACTATGAATGGGATTATAAATGGGATGATGAATGGGATTGGGGTGATTATTGAGATATCACAGTTAACTAACCAACCATCCATTGAATGGGATATGAATCATTTCCCCCTAATCTTGAACACACTCCCATTGTATGGTCCCGAATATGTTCATATAAATAGTGGGTTTACAACCAGAATTAATGGGATTATTATTGAAATCATCTGCCATAATTAATGGGAGAATAGGGTTATAAGCCCACTATCATGGTTAGTTTATATTGGTATATATATATTGGTCAAAAACAAACGATATCAATGGTGGGAATTATAGGATATTATAGTGGATTTTGAACTAAGCAGCCATTTCATGCGGAACGATATGAATTAATGGGATATGGAACCAATAACGTGGGAAACCGCAGGACCGGATTATCCCAAAATGGGCGAACTTTTCAGCTTGGTGTATCACTAGAACTTACAGTATGTAGATACACAATCTGCCAGAATTCTGGGAGCAATCAGTTTGGGGGATGGTGTTCCCTTCTGGTAAATTGCCATTCTGTTGACCTGTTGGGTGCGAATCTTTATTGTGGGATAAATCTTGCTGGTTTGGGAATCCATAGAAACGTGGATTAGGATCAGCCTGGGGTTATCCCATGTATGACTTGGGTTATAACTCTAGCTTACTAACGAGTTCCTAAGTGGGTTGATGCTCCAAGGAAACTCAGGATGCTGATGGAATATTTGGGGTTCGGGTTGGGATTGGGAAGTTGCGTGGTAGGCAAGGGTCACAACAGATCTCTATATATTGGGGATTTGTGAGATGAAATATATTTTTTCTTTTTTTTTCTGACCTTGGATTTTTTTTCTGGCATCTCAAGATTTTTTGAGCTCTTTGCTTGCATTCAAAAATTACCCCAAACATTGCCTCCTTCATCGATGCCGTTTTACTAGATGCTACTGGTCGGTATTGATGCAGAAAGAGGAGCGAACCTCAAATTTTATCCATTATGAGAACCTTTTTTGGGTCAATGTACCTCCCCTTCAAGCATACTTCCAATTTATACTTCTAACCCCTAGCAGTAGAGCTTTTTCCACAGAACAACAAACAATGTCAAAAGATCCAGTCAAAACACCCATCTTTCCTTGATTTCCTTCTTTATTTTTTGGAAAATCACAATTTTTAATGGGAAAATCCACTATAAATGGCCATTTTCAATAGCTATGTTAGTTTACCAGAGGGTAAGTTTCTGACCCTTCGCCATGTCTTTCCAGACCGGACCTGACCGTGCGCCCGTGGATCCCTACGGCCGAGGTGGTCATCAAATACGGCGGCGCGGCCATGGTGGAGAGCCCGGAGCGCACCATGCGCGACGTGGCGGCGCTGGCTGCCATGGGGCTGAAGCCGGTGACCGGGACCCAACGGGGACCCAACGGGGAGTGGCTGAGGGAATGGCAGGTCACCAAGATGGCAACAAAATAAGTTACTGTATAAATCTATGCTATATGGAAACACACATGTTTTGAGATTTTTCTTGTATGTGATGATTTTAAGTATATTTTTTTACACATGATTTTCCAAGATTTTTCGTATACATAAGTATACAATAGTATATATACATGTAGTGGGTTCTGATGGATTTCACCGAACTGGGATCAAAAACCACTAAAACATGTGGAGGCCACTTTTTTCAGAGCAGAAAAGGGTGAGCCCGAACCGGGGTAGTCACCAAATTTCTTTCAGAGGAAGAGGTTCCCAATATAGACTTACCCTCTGGTAAACAGCCACATAACTATGGAAAATCACCATTTTTAATGGGAAAATCCACTATAAATGGTCATTTTCAACAGCTATGTTAGTTTACCAGAGGGTAATCATCCAAATCTCTATTGGCCTGTTAAGAACTAGCTCGGAATCATTTGTGGAGTTAATGTACGAAGAAAAGGTGCAGACGTAAACAACAGTCTTGGGATGTGACTGATATATCCAGCCAAGCTTCCTTCCATTCAATGCGACGAGGAAATCAAGCCCAGTCATGTGAGGACCATCTTACAACTCGCATTTGCTTAGGAACCCTAGTTGTTGACAACCCACACATATTGGGGACTTATGACCACCAGGACTATTGACTCGTTAACTATAGTTACTTACTAAGCTTTTTTCAGTGGGTAAGTACCATATCAAATAAACCGGTTTTTTTCAGGGGGATATACACCAGTTTTTCCCCTCCATCAACCATGGCTTGCTGGAAAATCCACGGATTTCCCAGCTTAACCATGGAAATGATGACACCGGACAGCGGGTAAATCATCCCATGAAGATGTTTCTAATTGACTAATTATTTAAAATTTCCTGTATAATATTGATATCCCATCTATAGATCATAAAATCCCATCAACAATCCATAGAAATCACCATTTTTGATGGCAAATCATTCCATTCATATCATTTCATATCCCATCTGATGATTTTTCCATATTCTTCCTATAGAAATGACCATGATATGACCATGTTTGATATGGGTTACCCACTTCCGTTGGGTGCCCGGGTGCCCTGCGAGGTCTTGGTCCATGGAGGTGGTCCCGAGATCAACAGCTGGCTGGCCAAGGTGGATCGATGATCTGCTGGTGAACATTTTTTTTCAGCTTCCAAGTCCCGAGAAATATACATGTATGTAACAATATATGTTATATTATATATAATATATATATAACATATTCATCCTATTTATTTTTTCATAGTATGTATTCATCTATCGTATTTCAAGTATGGAAAGGGCTGGAAAGAGGTCTTGCACACATGCGCGTCACGCTCCGGTGGAGCTGGTGATTGACTAATAGAGGGGTCATTCCCAGCAACCAATAGAGAAGTGATCTGGTTAAGATTCGCCCGGAGACAATCGTGCTTGTTGGCTTGTTTTGTACGCTATTAGAAAGCCCTTATGCTAACCGTCCTCTGGTAATTGTTCATCAATAGAACATGACCCTTTTGTAGATGATCTACCCATTCAACACGGTCATTTTCCATGGCCATTTAGGATTTCCAAAAGGTAAAACATCGAGGACGCGTTACAGCTCACCATAAATTTTGAGATTTCGTAAAATTCGGCGGTCTACCAACTTGGTCAAAATAAGTCATCCTTTATGTGTTACTTATCTTTTTTATTATTATTCAACTTTTTATTCATTTTTTGGGATCCATCATTTTGAGAAACATCCAAACGATGCTTAGTGGGGGGATTTCATTCCAACATCTCAACGAGATGAACGTTGCTCAGAGGTGGGCATCGAGCCCAAGTTCGTGCGCGGGCTGCGGGTGACCGATGCCGATACCATGGAGGCCGCCATAGCCCCAACGTTGTGGCAATTTTGATGTGAAAAAATGAGGTTTTGAAGGGATAGAATGAGGCATCAACCGTTTTTTGGACCTGGCGAGACACTCATCGGAGTCCACCCAAAAATCGGGATGTTTCGAGGGTCGAGGCATGATTTTCCTTGAAAGTCGTCAAGTCAATCCAATGATAAGTCTGAGGGAAAACCACTGGGCCCTATCAATGGCCAGTGGGAGTTTGAGTCCAACAATGTAATGTTCCACATAAGTGCGCGGGTGATGATGCATGTAATGGGCTGTACATACCCGCATCTACTAAGGGCTTGACAAGGGCTGATAGATGAACCAGCGGAATAGCCAACACCATAGAGTGAGTAGGAACCACAAGTCTATTTGTGGTTCCAGCAGGGTTGCATCGCTGGTTATAATCCCACATGTTTTCTTCATGTTTGTACCTTAAAGATATATTGTATACTGTAATACACTGTATATACATATATATATATACATATACATATCATATATATATATACATATACATATACATATATATATATATATATACACATGAATATCCCATTTCAGTGGCTTTTTGCACAATTTGGTGGGTGATCATTTTCCATTGCTGAATCCCATGCTTCAAGGGATAAGTCCCCCTGTTTCTGTGTATGACTCAGGTATTTAGACGCCATAAAGACCTGTGCATTTCGGCTGCCCTGTCACATTCCTGCAGGTGGTGGCTATGGTCCTGATGGGAAAGGCTCTCTGGTAATTCAACATGGCTGGAGAATCATCGAAGATCAGATTACTTGAACAACTCAACACCTGTTTTTTTTCCGTTTTGAACCTCCAACAAGTTCAGATCATTCAGATGGCCCCGTTTCCAATGTGCGAGGTGAACAAAGGCATAGTGGCCACAATGGGAGCAGCCGGCGTGCGAAACTTAGGCTGCGCCCACGACTGATTACCGATGATGAATTCTGGATGATGGATATGGGACGATGAATGCTGCATAGTTTGTAGATGATGGATCATATCTCATCTTGTATCATTGCATGATGTATCATATCATTGACCAAGGTCGTCATGATAGTGGTAAGTAACGTCACTCGAGTGCAGATGAACCCAAGTTCCTTGATCAGGGACGTCCCAAAATAGCATAATTCCAACCCGCAAATTCCACATGGTACGCTTCATATGAATCTTTTTAGGGTTTTTTTAGATCCTTGTTTGACATTGGATGACCATGAATCATCTCATCATGATCCAGATTCCAATCATTATTTGACCATCTTAGGGAATCACCCGGGGGTTCTCCCAGCTTGCGTTGCAAGGTCTCTGCCGTAGGCCTTAGTGGTGTGGATGGAGGTTTGCTTCAGGCCAGAATTGGGCGCATGGACGGTTGGGTAATAAAGCAAGGCGGACACCCCTGGCAGAATTAGGGATTTTAGAAGGGTTAAATGGGGAGAATGTGTGGAATTATCATGAATTATCCGCTTATCCGCAACTTGGTTTCAAATTTATAGTGACAGGAGAGACTTTTTTCCCTATCAACATGGAGCAATTCAGGTGTTTCTTTCCCTTGCAGCCCCTACTCTAGGCCCTTGAGTGTTGTGGCCTATCTTCAACATTTCTTACAGATCTCCAAAAATGAACCGGAAAGTGTCCCGTGCTGTCTGTATACTATATATATATATCATTACATATAATATACAAAACACATACATTTATAATACATACCGTCTATGTATATATGATTATATATGTATATATGTATACTACACAAAGAGCTGTAGTTCCATTCTTCATTCGTTGACTTCACCTTTGTCTCAGAAGTGCAGGCGAAGAAGGTGGACGATGAGGAGCTGGGTTTCGTGGGAGAAGTCACAGGCGCGCTGCCGCTGGGCAGCTGTTGGCCGGGGAAATGGCGCGTAAATAGTGCTTGAATCGCGGTTAGTAACGGTTAGTCAAAGGAAGTTTAGGGGGAGAAACTTCCGTGTTACGGACTTTTAGAATATCAGGGAAAGAGTTAGTCAAAGAAAGAGTAGTCAAAGAAAGAGTTAGCAAAGAAAGAGTTCGTCAGGGAAAGAGTTAGTCAAAGAAAGAGTTAGTCAAAGACAGAGTTCGTCAGGGAAAGAGTTAGTCAAAGAAAGAGTTAGTCAAAGAAACAGTTAGTCAGGGAAAGAGTTAGCAAAGAAACAGTTAGTCAGGGAAAGAGTTAGTCAAAGAAAGAGTTAGTGAG
>Ga0126342_10018178_pt1 | contig 12071 bp, 13 predicted proteins | sample Cyp1metagenome_FD_92528 | JGI IMG/M metagenome (GOLD analysis project Ga0126342, IMG submission 92528) | Coral microbial communities from Lord Howe Island, Old Settlement Bay, Australia - Cyphastrea 1 metagenome | ecosystem: Host-associated > Invertebrates > Cnidaria > Coral ... | reverse complement strand
GGCCGCACCATTTTCGTGTGGCAGGTGTGGGACTTCGAGCACACCTGGTCACTTGTGACCCTATCTTTTTTACTTCAAAACGTAGAAACAGTGATTAGGGTCACAAGCGACCAATGTCCCTAAGGGACATTGAAAGAAAGAAATGATGATAAAGCATGAACTATCATCAAATTAAAATTAAATGATATCAATGATACCCCATTTTCACACAAAGACATGTCTGCTTTACATAGCCACATTATAACACATGGTTTTTGGTTTTTATAACACACAACAACAACCTCTCGTCCAAAAATCATGATAGTCTTTTGAAAATATGTATGCACAAAAACCGGTTATCTGATATTTATCTGTACAAAAAATGTAAATCATCATAATAAAATTCCTTATCTGCAGAGAATTCACACTTAAAGCTGTTTTGTTGCGATTTATCCATCTCTGTGCGTTGCTGAGTCTGAAACCTTGAAATTGATCGCTCATCCCACAAAGCAGCTAGCAGTCAAATGAGTTGCCTCCCCAAAATCTGGATGGTATCCACAAAAAAAACAAAAACAAAAAACATGACCTGTTTTTTCTAAGATTTCAACACTTTTCAACATATTCCAAAGCCTGTCCAAACTATTCACTACATTTCACAACCCTTCGATCGGCATTTAACCAGAAGAAACATCTCAGAGATTCCAGGCATCCGAGGGACTTGGACTCCTCCTTGGGATTCCAATAGGTTTTCCAGGGCGATTTGCTCCGTGATTTGCTCCTTGACTCTCTCCTTGGCAGCCATAGTGATAATAGGACTCATCTCGTGGAAAGGTTGTGAAGTCGTACAAATTATACTATAGATAGTGACATAAATATGGAATTTTAAACTTATCTATATATATATATATAGATTCACCTAAGCCATCTTGAGGCCGAATCGAAATCTTTGAATTGATTCCGGCAATTTCCGGCATGAGTTTGCAGAACTGCAGCACATGTTTTGCTTGAATATATAATGGATCCTGAACCCACAGGAAAGGACACAAAAGAGAACACGTTACAGATTCCACAGAATTTTGCATCTCATCTACCCAATAATTCAAGCGGCAGCCTGTTTCCATCCAGAATGCAAAAGTGCCAATTGACATCAATTGAATTCGATTGACTATGATTGACTACTCATTCAAGCCCCTCCATATATTTCATCATTGATCACCAAACAATAAACAAACGCAGTATGGGTGCAAACCATGATTAGTAGCTCATCTGCAGGTGACTGCCAAAGATTCTAACTCCAAACACTCTTGGATAATCCCTCAAGCTAGAAAATGCTATATATAATATAATATATATATATATCCACAATCTATATCAATCTATGGCAGTTCCATCTACCTTAGGACCTTTGTCAAAGCATGGTGTACGCGGCTGCTTTTCGGTATGTCTTGGTCTTGGCCATCCGTAATGGGATATCATGGGTAAATGAATATAAATTCATGCATTCATGACCAAGCACCAACAAATCAACAACTTATCCAGGTTTTATATATATAACATGTTATGTGTATATATATATATAATCATGTTGTTTGCATGTTTTAAGTATGGCACACATGGCAATTTATCCTTTACAAAACATCCAAACCAGATGTCCCAAAACCATCTTACCTCAATTTTGCTCATGTACCGCTACCATCATGATCATCCAGTTGCTCAATCCTTTCAGAATTTCACATCCCATCACGGCAAGAAAAAGAAGCGCTGTTTACGCTGTTTCAGAACTTCACTGCTTATTCTCCCAATGAAATCCAGCCAAGAAATGGATTTTCAGCCAGTGAAATCCCAATGAAAATCATGAAATCCAGCCCGAAAAACTCCTGTCCCAGTGTCGGCGAGTTAGACCTGGAACTTCTCGAACTTCTCCTGGCCCTCCGCGTGGGACTTTGGCTCCGCCTCTCCTCCGGCGCCGGCTGCGCCTCCCGCGGATCCCGCTGCGCGCGCAGCGCACGGATCACGGCCACCGGGTTCAGCGGCCCCGGGCCGTCCCGGGCTCTGCCGGGGACGGATGCGGGACCCAGCTGGGCCAGGTCGCGGAGCATGGGATCATCCCAGTCCATGGTGAGAAATGCCACTTTTAACAGGATTATACAACTGGTTGGTGGTTGACCTAGCCCTCTGAAAAATGATGGAGTGAGTAACAGTTGGGATGATGAAAATCCCAATATATGGAAAAATAAAAAATGGTCCAAACCACCAACCAGACAATATTCAACATGATTTAACAGGACTCAACATTGCGTAACCATTTGAGTCCGGTTCTGAAGTATTGAACCTTTGATTTTGGCTCATGAAAAATTGATGACTTGATGTTATTGTTGATCAATTACCTCTATGTCTATTTTCGTCGGGAAGCTATTTCCCCTGCTAGTTTTTTTGTGCGGCTGCTTCGATCTATGGAATATGCATGGTGTTGTCTCAGGTTGCTTGTGTTTCCTGATTTTGCGTCCGGATATCACATCGTTTTGAACAAGTATATCAAGACACACTGATCTGAGTCAGCTTTCCATCTCAGTCCATCTGTTGGGCCTGATGGCTGCACGCTCACGGCCATGTGGTGGACTTACTACCCCAATTCTTGGTATGGTCCACCAAGTTCATTGCAATGTTTTTGTGCTTTGTGGTTTGAAATCAGGCACCAGGTTTTGTAATTTATGAGTGGTCAAAGGAGTGGTTGGGGTCGATTCCTGTCCTTTGTGTAAGGTTCAGAGCCACATTTATATAACTATAGTAACTATAGGAAATCTGGCCCCTGGTAGATGATGGCTGGGCGGATAAAGATGCACTTTTAGCCACATCACCAATAAAAAAAGAAAGTTTTTTTTATTGGTCTTCCCTGCCCTGATGTGATCATCATGGGTAAAACCCATCCAAAATGCTGGGGAATCATACACCGATTTCGCGCGCAAGACACAACTGTACAATCCCTGGCACATCTGCAAATTCTCCGGGCAATTCGTGGTTTTCTGAAAACAAACACCAAGGCTACCAGGGATTTTGCTTACAAATGGACTTTTGATGGAGTTCTTGGAGAGCTGATCAAAGATCAACATGACAGTTATCCAAGATTTGGGGATATCTTCTCGAAATCAAATCGCTTTGGGAAAACCATGCTGTAAAAACAAGGCCTTCCCAAGATGTTTGGTTAATCTGACTGTAATGTTTGTCTAGTTAAACATGTGTTTCAACATTTTTATACAGTTCATATATGTGCGTTAATCTCCCCAATATCATCCAATATCAATGTCCATATCCATGTTGTTCCTCAAGTCCCCCCTTCATGCCTCTTGCATGCTATCTATATGAACAAAGAACTTCCGCCCGGGGCAGCTCTGACAGAGCCGCAACGATCCGCCCGACGGTATCGCCAGTGAAACCTTGACATAGCTTGACCACTGATGGCCAGGAAAAGGGGCCTATGTTTTCGTTCACCCTGTAGATCTCAGATGTCGCGCGCATTTTGGCATTGATGATATGGCAGTGTGTCAAAACCTTGTACCCCTGGTGAACATCAAAATAGCTGGTAAATGGGTGTTCATCCCATTAAAAATGGTATGTATAGGTATTGATCCATAGCCATATGGCGAAAAAAAAAACAATTAGTGGCAGGCTCCGTGGCATCACGAGTCCTTCTTGAGGTGCTAATTTTGACACTTTCCGATCTGAATCAGATCATATTTGATGGCTAAACACCAATTTTGCCAATATCAGGGCCGTGTCCCCGTACTGGAACAAACCAGTTTGGTGGTGGGAGTGCCCTAGTTTCGGGAAATATTCATATATGTTCTGGATATTCTTAGGGAAAACATACTGTAGAAAAACTATGGAAAACTGATTTCCTGCGCGGTTTTCACATCTAGCCCTGCAGGGTTCAAAGATCGACGATTCACTTTGGAAATCTATGGGCTCTGGACATCACGCCCACGAGTTTCAACCCCAAACAAACTGGGCATTGGAAATTTCTCCCGAAAAGTGTCTCCGGACGTGTCTCCTTTGGAGACGAGTCCGGAGACGAGTGACTCGTAAAGTCCGCACTGGAGGAGTGACCCGGTGAAGTTGGTGACCAGTTGTGCTGGAACTGATCTGAAGAAGTGGGCGTTTTGGGACATCTATAGGACATCTATAGGACATCTATAGGACACTAAGAGATAGATCCAAGATCCAAGGTCCAAGACTAATCTAATAAATCATGTCATAAATCACATCTATTGATGTTCCAAAGTCTCCTGCGCCTGCATTGTCTCCCAGCAAATCGCTTGGGATCCATCCGGACAGGTCAACCCTCGGCGATGACAGGGCTGGTACCTGGCAACCGGGGGATTCTTCATGGATTTTCCGACGAAAAAAACATGGATTTTTCATGTATGTTTGTGTCATGTGGTCATATGGTGTGGGTAAAATAACATGGTAAATCATGGGTAAATCCCAGAATGGCACCAACCAGCCTCACTGCACTGTGCACACCGAGCTTTTCCTGGTCCCATGATAGCCATGGGTTGCCGTAGCACCAAATAGGAACTAGCTTAGACATGCTTAGAAGGGAAGCATCACTAAGAATAACTATAGATAATATAGGGTTAACTGGGGTTAAGTAGGATTTGATCATTGTAGAATTCCATTTAATTGTTTGTTTCAATTAAGCGGACTCTTGCATTAAGTGGATAGTTAATAATCGTATTAAGTCTAACCCCGAGTTCAAAGTGGGCCACCGGTTGTATTGATTTCCGGTTCAAGGGAAATAATACCATGTTCATAGCATTTTCATTGCATTTTCAAACTCTGGATGAGCGGTCCCAAAGATCATCTTCGAGGTCCTCAAAATTCCACATGGGCTACCCACCCGTCCTGGCAGAAGGTGGTGGACCTGACCAATTCAAGTCAACCTTCACCTGCGGGAACCGCTGCGGCGCGGGAACGGCAGGTGATTCCGGTGGTTGTTTCGAGCAGCGTTGAAGGTATGGAAAATGAATGAAAATGCGTCATGACATGCCATGAAAGTAGATGAGTTCCCATGACTTCCCCTATTCCTTCGGAATCTTCGGAATGTCCATGGTGAAGTGTTCCATGACGAACTGTCAGAGTGCAACTGCTGGGATTTGGCACAGCTTGGAGCTCTTGGTTCGGACCACAGGTGTCCTTTTGAAGTGCTGAACTTTCTGCAAAAGGTAGTAAAAGGTATCTATCTGGCAACCTTGTCTCATTCTGATCTTGACATCTGCTGATTTCCTACATGAAAATCAAACATAAAACCACAAGAACTTTCGTCTATCGTCTAAATAGATGTACCACTGTCAAAACATGGTACATTGACAACATTGACATACATTAACCCCGTATATGAATGGGATCGCTGTGCCCCTTTATGGGAAAATTATGACCAATCTTGATCGAGTTGGTCGGCTCGGCGCGAGCAAATGCAGCAAATGTGCTGAACTGAACCACCATTTTGCTCCGATTGTTGATCCATACTATTGGGATATCACAACTTTATATATAAGTAAATGGGTAGTTGCTGCTACTCCCCGTTACTAACATGTTTGCCTGGAATGCATGTGTATATATATATATTATTATTATTATTATCATCATCATTATTATTATTCTCATTATTATTAGTATTATTAGATATTATTAGTATTATTATTATTATTGATTATACTGTTTACATTTTTTTGCTATATTATATTATTATATCCCACTTACTTTTGTTGATGTGCAAATTCAATCATGTCAATCCCCAGTTTTTTGGGATATTTTTCCACAGTCACTTCAGGGTTCCCCGTCTCTTTTCACGTCGCCTCGAATTGCCCAAAGACTGGGCGATGGTCGGAGCATTGCAGCGTTGGTACCTGGGGGATCGCCAGAGGTCGTCACCATGGTTGTTTCGATGCGAAAAAAGTTGGGTATGACTGGATTATTTGGGAGTACCCCATAGTACCCCCCCATTTTAGGAAACCTCCAAATGGAAATGATGATGATGATGATGATGATGATGATGATGCTGATGCTGATGCTGCTGCTGCTGCTGCTGCTGGTGGTGGTGGTGGTGGTGGTGGTGATTGATGGCGATGGCGATGGCGATGGCGATGGTGATGGTGATGGTGATGGCGATGGCGATGGTGATGGTGATGCACCCACATTTTAAGGATCACGCATCATCAACGCCGACAGGATTTAGATAGGCTGCAAAATGCTGATGGTCTGGCGGTACTAATCTTTGAAATGTGAAATGCTCTCAATTGCGCAACTACTGCTGAAAACAGGGCCACACCCCCATTTTATTGGTACGAATCTGTCTTGGGGTCAAAAGGTCTTGAGCCAGTACCCGGTTCTGAAAACCTTTAGCCAAAGCAGAAGAGGTATCAAATCTGAAACATTCTGAGACATTCCAATATACAAACCTCCGTACCATGTGCTCCTTAAAGATAGAAGCAAAGAACGGAAGCAGCGACCAGGATGACAACGACAAGGACAACAAGACTGGTGACAGGAACTGTCAGCCTTGAACCTGAGTAACTTGAGGCTCTAGATGAAAATTGCAAACCGTAACAAGATGTAACAAGCATCGTTGGTGAATGATGATTTTCAGCTAAGTTGTCACATAAAAAACAATTGGTACCGTATTCGTACCATGTAATGATGATTTTAATATGGTACCATATTCATCCCCAAAAAATATGTGCACTCTGATGGCACCATCATCACCATCCCATTCTGAATGGACCCAGAGGCACCGAGTTGTAACTCAGCGATTTGATGCCGGGGTCCTTCTTCCAGAGGATACGATCCTGCAGCCCACTGGACATGACCATGGTGTACCCTCTGGTAATTTAACATAGCTATTGAAAATGGCCATTTATAGTGGATTTACCCATTAAAAATGGTGATTTTCCATAGTTACGTTAGTTTACCAGAGGGTATTTGAAACCTTCGGGATCACAGCTTTTGTTTCTGGTTTACCGTGTCTTGCCGTGGTGTAGCTATGAAAAAACCTATTTGAATCTAATGATCTATGTGATTTGGCATATCTCGAGCCGTCAAGCTGGAGTGGATCCTCTTCCTATCTGGCTATCCTCTATCCTCTGCTGACCCAGCAACGTGGTAAACCCAAAACCTCATGCTGGGGATATTTCTGGTAAAATTGGGGATGGATTACTGGATTTACCACATTGACTATCATGGGGGACTACTGGAATCTTTTGATTATGGGAGTATTATGGATTTACCATCAGGAACAAACAATTGGATTTACCCGTGGATGATTGGGCTATTGGAAAATCAACTAAAGGACACACAAATATGAAGGTTGTTCTGAACGCGGCATGAGTTGAGGATTCAAACTTGGATGTTTTGATGCTAAACATGTCCATTTCATTTGTGTGTCCCCGGGACTTAAATCGTGACCCACTCCCTCATTTGGGAGTATCATGGCTAAATGTTGCATGACTGCTTGAGGCAAGCTACCCAGGTGTACCTCAGAAGTCTTTCACCGGTCTTGGTATTTTTGGTTCTGCCGCAGTGTTTGGCCGATGTCTGCAGCAAGCTACGTAACACCTTTCATGTTAATGTTTGTGCGTATCACTTTTAAGAGCGGTATTGGTAATTATACTTTACCCAGATGCTTCATGAATGATAATATATTTACCCCAGAAATTACCAACATTTACCCCAGATAATTACCAACATTTACCCAACGTTTACCCAAATAATGGACATGTTTACCAACATTTACCCCAGAAATGGTCCGCTTGTAGATATACCCTACATGGAGCACATGGGTCCCATGTAATGTTTCCCATGATCAGTGACCATGTCCCCAAGTTACCATTCTCAGCAAAACTAAGTAGTGGGTTGACATGCAAGTGGTCTGGATTGGTAATGTTTTTTTCAAGAGAAGGAAAACGCAGGAAATGAAAAGAAATGAAAACAATGAACAAAAAGTGAAAACAAATGAAAAAAATGAACAGAAATTGAAAAAAAGTGAAAAGAACTGAACAAAATGAAAGCAATGAACAAAAAGTGAAAAGAAATTAAAAACATGGGAAAAAACAAAACAAATGCACCTTTTTCTTTTTTTTGCTGTTTTTATCTCGTGGGTTTCGCGACAGTGGGATAACCTGCAGTTGGTTTTTAATTGAGAAAATGTTTTTTAAGATCTCTTTGTGGTTTCTCGTTTTTTCTCTTTTTTGCTATTTTTTGACAAAAAATGCGAAAAATCAAAAGATTTGAGAACAAAACAAAATCTAAAAAAAAAGGAAATCGCAAACATGCTGCAAGGGTGTTTCTGGCGCGATGTGCTGTGGAAAAATCTGAGATTGTTTGTGCGTGGCCAGCGTTGTCAAAACAAAGTCAGTCTTGATAGGCCACAGCCTGAACAGATTAAATAGAATGAAGTAAAATCATTTGAGTTCTATGTATGTATGTTTTGTGTATGTGTTTCGTTTTATTTCTCTTTATTTCTTTTTATTTCTCTTTATTTATTTGTTTTTATGAATAAATGTATTTATATGATATTTTTCAATGTGTTTTTTTAATTTTTGGACCAACCAAACCATGTTGAAACTAACCTACTGCAACCTGCACCACCAATTAGTCTTGCTGACATTCGGTGAACATATGCCAGTGATCTTCTCATCTGTTTGTAGATTGCATCCTGAGGAAAATTGCTGGCTAGACTATGTTATATACTAATATTAATCTAATATTAAATAATATTAAATATACATATCAATTCATGTAGTATGTAGACTAGATGTAAATTAAGGATAGTCTATGGCGCCAGTGATTTCTAGTGTATGACTGCCCTGCTGTACTGATTTCTGGTCGACCCCTGAAGACTCGGTCCGTCCAACTGGGAACTCGTCGCTTTTTGGAGGAATCGTAAACCTCCTTGGATCATGAAGCTGAGGAGAAAAATGTTACATACACCAGGTATGTACCAAGCAAAAAAGTGGAACATAGCGGAGAGATGAGGTGCCTGAGGGCCAGGTAACGAAGCAAGAAGGTTCGTATCTGAGTATCAATCGTGGCAGGGGACATAATCACTGGGAATTATTGGGAATGAACTAAGTAACTAAGGAACATCAATCAAACAACAGGCAAGGAGCACACTTCGGGTAGATCTTGGGGATCCTGCAGTCTTGACCATCTCTTGACTTGCAAAAAACAACCCGTTTCTTCCTGCCCAGAAGGTAGGGACGAACACTCACTTGGGTATGCTAAACAAAGGGGGACCCAAAAGAATGAAACAGATTTTCCCCAGCCATACTGCCTTAATCAATGGGAAAATCCAAATTCAAGGTCAGCACCATCCAGTGCCAGGGGTACCCGCTGGTACCCGCTGGTACCCGCTGGTACCCGCTGGTACCCACACCCTAAGGGACGAACGGAGTATTTGTCGAACTTGTAAGTGGGTGGAAAGTTGATCTGCGCCTGATTCAATCCCAGAACATGACATCGCGGCATGACTGGTTGGAGGTTCATACGTGTATAAGTGCAAAAAATCATCGCTTTGGGATAATCATACATCATGGATCATCATTCCATTGAATTTTCAGGTGAGAACATACAGAATACCACTGCAAAACCGTCAGCCAGCACCCAGTGTGTGGATGGCAACCATGGCAAGTCTCGACGTGTTCACAGATGGGTTATAAACCAGATATAGATCGATAGGCTAAACTTCACGTATACATGGACTACATATATCTGTATACATGTACTTCATACTGTATATATATATGTATAACAACAACAACAACAACAACAACAACAACAACAACAACAACAACAACAACAACCACGACGACGACGACGACGACCACAACAACAACAACAACAACCACAACAACAACCACAACAACCACAACAACAACAACAACAACAATATCATCATATCATCATATATATATGATACTGCATACAGTCCCAAAAAAAACATTTGGGAAGGCAAAATCCAACCTATAGTGGTTTGATGCATAGAGCCCTTTCTATCGTTCTCCAGTTGCCCAGTCGAACGTGTCCCGGCCTCTTGAAAGTCGGGCCAAAGGCCACACGGGCTGGCATGACCTCTGCCGGAGCTTGGCGATTGAGGGAATCATGTTTAATCCATACAATCCATCCATGATATATATATATATATATATATTATATAATATTATATATGTCCAAACAGTATATATCATGAAAATAAGAAAACATCTATTAAATCCATGGTAAACCCATGGTAAATCCCACGTTCCCAGCCTGAATCGCCTTTCAGTAGAGGCAGCAACTGATCGGCCGCCATACAGCGGTCGAATTGCCTTGGATCCCATGGGCCATCCCTCCCTACGGGACCACCGACCTTAGTTGGTTGGTTTTGTATTAATCATGGTGGTTTAATGGTGGTTTAATGGGCTTTAACCAACAAAAATGGTGATTTTAATGGTATTATCCTCTGGTAAACTAACAGTTTGCCATTGAAAATGACCATAGAAATAGTAGATTTACCGATTTACCCATGAAAAATTGTGATTTTCCACAGTTACGTTAGTTTACCAGAGGGTAATCTACTTATTGGAGTACCCAAGTTTGACCCATAGCCTTCGCTGCCAAATATAGATCCAATACTGAACCCGACTTTCTGGACAATAAATATGGGTCATTAAAGTTTGATAGCCGGATTTTACGATACCAATCCGCAAAATCTGAGTGACAATTGTGATAAATTGAACCTGTTCATACCTGTTCTATCTTTTGGGGGGTTACCTTATTATTTGTTATACAGCAGCCTTCCACTGCAGCCTGATTTCATCGCCAGCAACCTTCCACTGCAGGAAGTGGTTTCCACGGGGTGTTTGAGATGAACCTGGAAAGGGATTAACCCCCGATTAACTAGTCACTATGGACACTATAGATATTTCATGATATTTCTGCCATTAAAAGCCCAGTGAAAATATGATAAAATCAGTTCATCACCAAGTACCATAGATATTTCATGCTATAGTTCTACAATTTTTTTAAAAAAAATCAGACATATCCATGAAATATCTATCGAAATCTATCAACTGCATCCCACTCAGTTCTCCTCCAAAAACGCTTCACGTTTCACGGTGCCGGGTGCCCCCGACTTGGCGGCCAACCAGGCATCCACGTCGTCCCGGGAGGCGTCCACGCGGGTGTTGAGGTCACCCTGAGGAATTGGATGGTTTTCACGGGTCAATGGCATTCAAATTGGTACATAGATGACTAATGAACCAAACTTAGTCACCATAATCACTAATAGATTATTAATGATGATTCATGGTTAGTGATTATGAATGATTATTGATGATTAATGATGATTAATAGATGATTCATGATGATTCATGATTATGAGTGATTATTGATTATTGTTAATGATTATTAGATTCTATGCTATATTAGTAATTTCCAGTTCTACCACTGGAAATTTCCAGTTTTCGGTTATATCAAAATTGGTAGATTATTATTGGTAGAACTGGAAATTGGATATTGGAAACTTGTTTTGGAAATTGTACAGATTACCATAGATTATTAGATTCTATAATATTCTATATGTTTCTACATAAATTGGATTATAAGAATCTAGAATATTCTTACATATACCATAGATTATTAGATTATTACCATAGATGTTTTTACTGTTTTTTCTTTGGCCAAATGGCTCCAGGTCCTGTGGGCTTTGTTGTGTCCAATCATCGAAATTTGGGAATAGCTTGAGTCGTTGAGTCGGGACAAGATTTTGCCCGGTAAAAAAAACCCAATTTTCAATGAACATGCTGATGCAAAGGAAAATGTGGTGCAGGAAGAAACCAGTCTTACCAATAGAACCTATTTACTTCTATTTACATATAATATTTACAATATACATATATATATATATACATACATAAACACATAAATTATGTATGTATATATATACATCTCAAAGTGTCATATGAAACAGGTACTGTCTCGCGCTCCCGCAGCTTTCTTTTTCCACAGCTATGCCTATGCTCAGTCAATTTCACCTGCAATCCTCAGGTTTGCTTTGG
>Ga0126342_10018177_pt1 | contig 12072 bp, 11 predicted proteins | sample Cyp1metagenome_FD_92528 | JGI IMG/M metagenome (GOLD analysis project Ga0126342, IMG submission 92528) | Coral microbial communities from Lord Howe Island, Old Settlement Bay, Australia - Cyphastrea 1 metagenome | ecosystem: Host-associated > Invertebrates > Cnidaria > Coral ... | reverse complement strand
GAAATTTATATTCCCTAAATACCCTTGTTGATCTTCCCAATTGAATGTAAAGTCTAACGTTTGATATCCCCAAGTGTACAGCATAGAAGGGGTGTGGGCGAATCGGGGTGTTTGCGCGTAACAATAGAATAATAACGACAAGAATAATAGCAACATCATAACAATGATAATATATGATAATGATAATAATAACGATGATGATAATGATGATGGGAATAGTAGAAATAATTGATATGTATAGTAATATGTAATAATAACATATAATTACGCATAGAATGGTGGGATTCAACATGATCTACTTAGATATGCATTCCAGTTTGGAAATTGTTTAGCTTTATTACCCATACATTACTGGGAAATACCGGGAATATTATATTCCATATAGAATCTCGGTTCCAAAGGAAACCACAGAAAATCGAGGATATAAAGTGGATTTAATGGGGATATAACGGGGATAAAGTGATATCTACTCGACCAACAATATGATACGGTTTTGTTTCCAAGTTTGGGATACCTAATGTAGTTTATGGATGTTTATGGTTTATGACCATTTTCACAAGCAAGAAAAAGAAGAAGAATATCATTGTGATGATCAATCACGGCATGTGGGCGTTCTGCATTTTCAGACAACCCATGTTCGCTGCAAACCCCACGTTTGCCCGCATCAGATCCCGCATATCCTTTGACATACTCAAATCCCTGCGTCGGGCTAGCGTTTTTTACTTTCCAAAGCCTAAAACCCTAAAGACCTAAAAGCCTAAAACCTGAATTAAAATAAGTTAAAACCCTAAATCCAAAAAAACTAAAGTCAAAATCGCTGCGTATAGCCAGTGTTTTCATTCATCCTCTGGTGACAACAAGTATATGATATTGTTTGGGGTGTTATTTGGGTATGGGCGAACGTGGGGTTTGGCGCCAACATGTTTGAATGATCATTGGGGGGCAAGATTTGGAGATCGTTGTTTTGTTTTAATCAAGATCAAGATCAAATGTCCACTTCAAGCACCTAAGCTTGGATTGAAGCTCTAAACGGTTCTACTGTAAACACCAAGATACACCAAGCATTTCAGAAGCCCTTGTGCTGCCAGGGTGCACTTTGAGAACGTGATGACCAGAGACAGGGCTTACACCTGTTTGAGGCCAGTGGCAGTGCTGTGACTTGATCCTGATGAGGAATCGCGCATGAGAGGGTTGGTAAATATCCCATTGAATTGAAGAAGTCCATTGGATTTTGGAGGGTAAAAATCAGACCATTGGATTCTTGTCCATTCCATTTCATTGATTTTGGATAAGACCATTGGAGTGTGGGAGATGATTATCTGATGAACAGTGTGGTGCTGTGCATTTCAAGACTTACCATGCCTGCCGGGCTACAGCAGGATATTCCAGATGTCCGTGGCGCATGAGCCGCCCAAGCCAAGTGCCGCTCGGACCTTGGTTTGTTGGGTTTGATATGGTGTCATACCATGGATATCTGTGGATCATTTGCTATTTCAGAAGAAAACACAAACCATAAAATTCTTTCACTTGGGTTGAGTTACTTCAGCGGTCGCGGTTTGTCACCAATATATCAGGGGTTGAGCGTAGTGTATAAACAGTGGCTTTTGGGGATATGATTTTGCCCATGAAATAACTTTGGCACCTGCTTTTCAGTTGAAAAATCGAACGAAGTTGAGTGGCAACAACACCATTAGAATTAGAATGGCGTTTTTTTCACCTTTGAAAAGCAAGGGTGCTGTCAATCGGGCAGTACCAGACATGTCCAGACTAAGGAGGCCGAAGGGGATTGAAGCGAAACTGCATCATCGTTTAATGTCTTTCCTTGTGGCAAAGCCAAGATTAGTGAGAACTCTGAGAGCTCAGTTGCGATCTGGTGAGAGTTTCATCTTGATACGCACGGTATACGCACGGTATTCGCAGAACAGGGATGTTACCGTAAAGTCTTCGAATACGAGTTAAGGAGCCACAGTCATCCCTTAGAAATCCTTTAAAAAGCGCCTTTCATGTTTGCAAGGTAGAAGTCGTAGAAGTGGTCTTTCCAAATTGGAGGAGTTGATATCGCCGGATTGATTCAACAGCTTATGCCGTGGTAAAGATCGGAAATCTTTCCGTTGACATACCAGAGGTCTATTCCTGAACAACACCCCGGAGGTTGTTTCCAGATTGTTTGTTGGACTTGGGCCCTTCAGATTCTCTCTTGCACTGGAACTTTCCTAGTTTATGATATTGATGTAGTCGAATCTCACGCATTACCGAGGGACGGTCAGTTCAGCCTACTAGTGACAGTTGAGTATGCGGAACCCTTCTGCAACACATATCCGACACGGAGTGCCAGTGGTGGGCCACAACAATGGATGACAATTGGATGACATAGCACGACTTAATCCCTGGTAAACCAGCAGTGGTTGGGAAAATCAATATCCAAAAAGGAGCTTGTTTGATTTTGTTTGTTTTCCCACAAGAATTGGCAGTTCCCTACCAGCAATGTCAAGTTCAGACAGGTGGAATTAGCATGAATTAGCAAGAAAATCACCACAGATCCCTGGGCTCGTGTTTCACATGGAAAATTGCATCGACGAGAAACAAAAAGCACGCACCTGCCGCTCGTCCAAATGCGAGGGGAGAACGACATGAGGCTTCAGATAGGGCTGGGCTATGCATTCGTTGCTGCGCTATTGGCTTCAAAAAGACGGCTAAAAGAAGCCGAGAATGAGCCAAGAATGAGCCGATCGGGCAAGAGGCGGGAACCATCTGGAGCCCCAGCATTCAGAGAAAGAAGCGGATATTCTCACAGTGGCTCCAAGTGGTTCCTAAAAATCAAGAGAGAATAGATGGATGACCTTCACTAATGGTTATTTTCCAAATTTCATCTACGGACATTTTTTGAATGATCATTTGCGATTCCCAATTGCCAAAACTGTTGGTTGATTCCCTATCGGTTTGTCTCTGGCTTGTGCCTGTGGGAGGCCCTAGACGGTTGAATGTCGGCACTTAAGTGAGCTTCTGTGTGGAAGTGAGCCCCTACGCTCATGCAGGGTTTTGGTTGCTTCTATGGGTTTGTCTGAACTGGGTACCCCATCCACTGGTCACTGGTTAATCATGGTTCAATGTTAATCACATATGTTTTTTGCATGACTTACCTAATTGTAATGGCCATAAACTGTGGGTACACAATCCATTTTTGGACACCTCCGTATCCGTTTTGGTGAACTCTCCACAGGCTGGCACCTGCAGCACTGGCCGCAGCAGAAGCTGTGCGTAGCTGAAAAAACCGGATGGAAATTCTTGCTGTCGGCTCCTGTACAAGATTGGCGGCTTCTCTCCAAGATTTGGTATACATCAATCAATTAGGAATGGGCTTTAGTAATTCATATTATATATTCATATTTATTTGTAAAGCCTCAATTACCCCTTTTTCCCTAGCATTTTCAAACGACAATCAAGTCGGAGGTGGAAATCTTCAGCACATATTTTCCAGCTGCTGCTCATCCGCTTTGTGATCAGATCTGCCTTTTTTTGGGACTGCCAGTAGAAGTATTAGAAGTTCTTTCCTCAGAAAAAACATAGAAAAAGCATGAAAAAACACATTTCCAGGTATATATCCCCCCAATTGCAATTTTCATGGGGAAAATGGGGTGCTAAACCGATCTCCATGAGGCAGCAGTGGCCACTCTTGCAGACGCTGTCTGGCTCTCAGTGAGTGGATACCTCTAATCATCAAATTGGGCAATGAAAAAGAAACACTTTTTTTATTTTTTTGGGAGGAAATCATCTGAAAAATGGATGTTAATTTATGGATGAGTCTGATGAGAGAGTACTATACAGGTTTCAGTTCTGGGTGTTATCAGCTAGAACAGGAACTATTTACTATTTGTTTCAGGCACATGTTTCCCCTGCCTTCTACCTGGGAGTATCATACCTCCCTTGGGAACCTTGCAGTTTCACGCGGAAGTTTTTTGACTTCCGCTTGCTAACCGATGCTTTTGGCTATTCCCCAGTGCTACAAGAATGAAGCAAGGTATGTAGGAAAATACCGATAGTTTGGCCTGTCACTTAGAGCCCAAATCTGGCAGAAATGGATGAAAGCCAACTGCTGCAAATGTCAACTGTTTTCCACAGATGACTCAAAATCCTCGTACTTCCAAAATGCGTAGACAGTTGTTCGATCAGGCTGCGTCCGTTCGAGCGCAAACAGCAGCCAAAGCGGGAGCTTCAGCGGTTTTGGCTGTTGTCTTCTGGTATAGTTGAACGTAGATAATCCGGAAATATCTGGGATTTTCTATGAACATCCGGGATATAATGGTCTAACTGGGTACTCTTATAATATATGTTTCAGAAAAATTGGGTTTTAGCTGCAATAGTGGGAGAGAAATCGGGGAATATTATAAGGCTTATAAGGCCATGGCCGTCCCCAGATCCATCACATTGGGCATCGGTGAAATTTACTGCTAGAGTTTTTGATGCTTATTGTGTTGCAAGTGTATGGGTACGTAACGGTATGTTTATAATTGTTTATATATGTATGATATGTTATAATTTAATTAAGATATCATCTATTATCATCCCCAATCTATCCCCAATCGGTGATTTTTTCGGATTTTTCGGCTTCAAGAAACCCCGAAGAAAGCCCTTGACCTTCGCGGGACCATCCTCTATTCTTGCCCGTTAAAATCCGTCAAATCGCCAGTGTAATTCAGGGTAAATCCAAATGTTGCTTGAGTCATAGCCCTACACAATGGAAATAGTTCCCACGTGCGTGCCATACTCAGATGAAATTAGACTTGAATGGGCATTGAATGTAGACTATAGTTTGTGCTCATGTAGATATACTATCTATATACACTACATGGTGTAGAGATATCAGCATTTGTGTTCCCTTTTTCCCGGCATAGGAATGTTCCAGAAATTGTCAAGTCAAATCGCCACAATCACTACAAAATATTACAAAATGAAAAGTGATTATATACATTCGGCAATCAAACATGGCAATGGAAATTCCACTATGTTTGGAATCTAAACATCCATTGAAACATCCATTCACAGGAGATTTTGAATTGTCACGGTTGTTTACCGGATGATATTTGATAATTGGATCAATCATACAGGATGAGGGGTCATGTAATACAACAACCAACATAGTTCATCAAATCAAAATGTCTAGGGATGAGAGCAACACAGAGATTTGTTGACTCTTGTCGGATAACTGACATAGAAATCACCATCAAATAGAAGGGAGTTCACCATAGTGACATGTTGTTGGTTTTATCCCGATGATACATTATGATAGAGATATGTTACTAGAATGATTTAGAAACAGCCTACAAACAGCAACAACCAAGATACTACAATTTATTTTGTTTTGCCATGTTGATGGGGATGTTAACCCAACTAGCTACAGTTTGCTATTGTTTGGCAGGGAATGATATCATCAACGATAAAATCCCTAACCAATAATGCCTGGGTTTTTGCGTCACTGCTAATCCTTTACTCTTGGTCGTTAAATCATGTTTGGTAGCTCATGTTACTGTAAATCCCCATACATTGATGGTTGAATGCCCAATGAAGTTTGTGTTCGTATTCTTTGATTATTGTTGCTTAATATATGTTGGTGTGTCTGAAGATGCGCTATAGCCAATTTTTTCCATGCAATCGGAAAATGTTCAAAACCATCAAAAAAATTGAAGGGTTCCATAAATATTCCGATACCAGACCTATTTTGTATGATGTTTTTCATGGTTAACCCCTGACAACTGGGAATCAAACCTGCAAAAGCACCGATTTATTTCGATGATTTTCCCATTGAAATAGCTGACTTTCCTTGTAATCTGCCCAGGTGGCAATTGCAGAGGCGGAGGCCTTGGCCAATTTGGCTGACGCAAGCCGTGCAACTCGCCGCGGGGCAGAGGCAGTGGAGGTGCAGTAAGAATATTGATGGGGCATGAGCATCCGCAAATCCGATGAATTAATCCCTGAGAGTTTGGCATGAAATGTATGAAGGGGTACCAGGTTCTTGACCCGTTTTCTGTAGCCGTACGATCAACTATCAGCAATTGGTACTAAAACAAGCTGATTTGTCATCCCAATTATGGATGGCTTAAGACAAATGACAGCGCAAATCAATGCCTGACAGCCGAGTTCTGTCAGAGGTGTCAAAGGTGTCAGAGGTGTCAGCACCACGTCCCCATCCACCAGCCAAGGGCTCAGAGACGGATGTTTCAATGGGCCCTGGGACCCTGGTGGGGTTTCTATGGGTTTCTCAAGAGACTCTCACTCTGTAGAACTTCTCTGGCATGCGACAGATACATGTAAATGATGTAGGAATCTACTAGTAGATTTAACGTCATTTAGCAGCTGGATACCAGTGCGATTGCTTGTTTCTGATACAGTCGAGGGTTCAGAAATCCTGAAGCCTTCATAAGGCGTCAACCCTTTGCCAGTAAACTGGATGTTGTGCAGACCACTCCTGGACCTGAGATCATTTGTCGCTCATCACTTCAGCATTGTGAGGCCGGGCTCCCAACATCCAAACGCCAAAAGACCGAGGAGCGCAATTTTTTGTCCAGTTTCAGCCATGCCAAGCAGCCTTCCATGCGTTGGGGTTTGGGACTTGCTGAGCTGATGGGTCGAGTCACACTAAGTGGCTTGGTGGGGATCATACTAATTCACTGTCGGAGTCCGTGTCAACAAACCAGTAGAAGGAGATGCTGCCATGCAAGTGGACATGTTTGGTTCTCACCAGAGTGAGAACGAGACACCCTCTAGATCGATATGGAAAGCCATAGGTTTCCTTGGCAAATGATCTATAGAGGATAGATTTTCCACAACTACCCTACTTTGCTGTTTCGGGTACCTGCCAAACCTGCACAGGATACAAAGAAGAGGTACCAAGCTCAGCTAGTCTGAGGCAGACCCACACACATCATGGAAGATCTAGGGATAGCCTGAGATTTTGTCTCAGGTAGAGGGTCATGACTACACCTTGCGAAGGCCCATCGTGGATCTGAGTCGATGGCAGGTTTCCCGCGTTGCGGTCATGAGGTAAACCCAAGATTAAGTTGGAAATCCGTTAATGTTATGGGATAATGATCGAAGGAAGTTTAGAAGTCAAATCAAACTTCCGACAATATGGACAGGTGGAAAAGCAGAGGTGGGAAGAGTCAGAGAAATGAGAAAAGAAGAAAGAAGATCAGAGAAGAGAAAGAGTCAGAGGAAAGAAGATGCAGGTGCGCGAAAAGGTAGAAAAGTCGCGAAACACTGCGTTTTTCCAATGATTTGTGGCACAGGAGGGTTCAAAAGTAGGCTCGCTAAAGCGGCGGGTGCGAAGCCATCCGGCCAGATGAGAGATGAAAAATTGCACGCCGTTGTGGCGCGAAGCACATTTCCAAGTCAAAATGCACAAAGCACACCAACATCGGACCACTTTTGGAAGTTGAGATGTCAGAAAAGTGCACACGGCGGTGGCGTGAAGCACATTTCCAAGTCAAAACGTACAATACACTACACCTCATGTTCGGACCACTTTTGGGCGCAGTACTTTAAACAGACGGAATGGAAAAATCGCAAGACGCATTGGTACAAGGCCGTCACCTTTGTTCTCAATTTTCCATTTTTGAAGGAGGTCTCGCACAATTGCTTCGTTTTTGATGTCGTCAACTAGGAAGTCTCGCAGAATTGCTGCGTTTTTGGCGTTGTCAAGTTCAAAAACTGAGGAAGTCTCGCAGAATTGCTGCGTTTTCAAGCTTGCGGACAGACAGACAGACAGACAGACAGACAGACAGATAGATAGATAGACAACTACGACTACGACTATGGCTACGACTACGACTACCACTACCACTACACTACACGACACTACACGACACGACACTACACTACACTACTACGACTACAAATACGAATATACTACGCTACATTACACTACACAAATTACACTACACTACACTACACTGATTACATATAATTACATCTAAATACATCTAATTACATCTATTTACACCTCATTACATCTAATTACATCTAATTACGCTACACTAATTACACCACAACAACAACAACTACTACTACTACTGCTGCTGCTGCTACTACTACTACTGCTACTACTACTACTACTACGACTACTACGACTACTACGACTACTACGACTACTACGACTACTACGACTACTACGACGACTACTACTACTACTACTACTACTACTACTTTTACTTTTTTACGCTACACTACACTGCGCTAATTACACTGCAGCACACCGCAACTACAAATACAACTGCAACTACACTACATTATATACACAACACTACACTACACTAATTACATTACATTACACTACAAATACAACTACAACTACCACTACATTACACTAAACTATACTAATTACACTACACTACACTCAACTAAAACGAAAACTACACTACACTACGCTAGGCTACACTACATTATACCACACTAGAGTACACAACACTACTTTACACTACACTACACTACACTAATTACACCACACCTACAACTGCAACTGCAACTGCAAGTACGCTACACTAATTGCACTACATACAACTACAACTCCGCTACACTACACTACAACTACAGCTACAACTGCACGACACCACACTACATCCAGCAGTTATGGCGAGGTGACCACTGCAACCATTGCAACCACTCCAAAAAACACAACTCCAACCACCTTTCAGTCTATCAGTGGATTAGCTCTGCCATCCGTGATTCACAACAACCAACTTCTCCTATAGGTTTCCTGTTTTTGAAACTTCCGCCACCGCCTTGTGCGGCACTACTGGTAAAAAAATGTATGCGTTTATTATTGAGTATGCCCCGGAACTGCGATGATATGTGATGATGCTTATGCCCCCCAAATGTTTCCTTACTGGCAGTTGCTGTTTATGGTTTATATTAGGGGGGTTGCCACATTAGAAAACGTTGTCAAAATCACTGGAAACCTATGGAAACACATCAAGAATCATGCGGCTATGGGGCCATCAGGGTCCATTGGGTACCAACGCACCCAATAACGACCATTTTGTATCACTTTTTGGACAAAACCCATCCATATTGGAATTTTTCACAGAATGTTTGACGCATCTCCATGTGGATTCAACAGGTTTCAACCAAAAGGATCTTTGGGATGGCAATGATCTAGCAAGTGATGATGATCCTTGCAGGTGTTAAGACCTGGACCCAGAAACACTGGCATGCTTGGAAGGGCACCATGAGGGCAGTGTGCTGGGAAATATTTGGTTAGTATACCCCCCAAGTGTTGGCCAGCAAATAATAGGAACGATGAATACCAACCATGGAATTTTGGTGCTACTGATAGCCTTTTTTCAGACAAACCCATCGATGAATGGATTAATGAGTTTTGTTTTCTCATTGCTACAGTCAGTCTGATCAGTCTGAACTCCGAATATTTGGATGTGTCAAAGCCAACAGTGTTTTTTTGACAAAATGGGAATCCAGCTATAGAGAGGCTGTCGCCTTGCCAGGAGGGTTGAAGCTCATCGTGCCCGCTTGTTGACTTTCCGTGCTGATCTCAGGTTTGTTTGATTTGGGTTTTGTCCAAACATGGGGTGCTCATGGGTACTCCTTGCTGCTCCAAAATCCCATTGATCATTGTCATATTTCCGCATTGACATTGCGATTCCATTGAGTCGAGGGCAAATGAGTGCCCAAGAGAAAGTAACTCCTCACATCTCAACATTTTGATTCCCCTGTCACCAGTTTCGTTCAAAATGTGTCCCCAAAACATGGATGGTTCAATACCAGAAAGAAAAAAACGATCGATATGAGTCCATTATGTGGCAGCTACGTTTGACCTAATACAAATGTATCAACCTTAAAACAGATAGAAAGGCTGGAAACCTGGAGAGCATTAGACAAGACTATGTCGACATCATAAATTGAAATCACTGTAAATATCATCAAATATTACCATCTTTAAATATCCTATAAGATCTTGGAACAACTTGTATACAATTTGTCTATCATTGCGAGACTCCATGGAACTCCTATCCCCATCGGAGGTGCAAAGCTGCAGCGCTTCAAAGCTATGGATAGCACCACCCGAGTGCTGGCAGACACGGCTACAGCATTGAACAGTGCCCCAGAGCAGCGATCTGGCCCTTGGTTTGTACACCGAGGTTCATACAAGGCGGTACCCCCCAAAGGTATGGCAGGTATGGTTATGTTTGTTGCTTAAACCCCATAAATACCCTAATGATTGGAGCCATAAACCAACTTAGCTAAATATGGGACACCACCTTCTATGGACCCATCCGACAAATTGACTCCGTTTAAGGTGGCTCGTGGGAGTTTCATCAAGAAATAAGGAACCTTGTAGAGCCTGTATGTTTAATGCACACAAAGGCCGCGAAGCGACTTGAAATTGTGGATGAGTGCTGTTTTAAATATTGTTGTATTTGTACTCATATATGGGAAGAACATGGAAGAACTGATCGTAGATACATATGGGTAGAACTTAGTAGGTCTATACATATATATATATATATCATATGTATATAGTATAATATAGATGATGGTGGATGTCCAGATGTCTATTATTTGAGAGACGCTTAAATTTGTTGCGATTGCCAGAGGTGCAGCAGCTGGTGTTGAAGAATGGTCTACATCCAGGCGAGTGGATGAGGGGATCTTGACATATCCCTCTCCACTAGGGCGAGGCGAGAAGCCAAGATATACATGTGTGTATATACGGATAGATATGTAATGATATATTGGGTTTTTTAATATGTATGTATATATATATATGCATATATGTGTATGTATATATATATACATGTATGTATGTAATATGCAGATCTGGAGAGGCCTTGATCAAGCAGAGATTCAAATCAGGTTGGGGGCAGAGATTCAAATCAGTTTGGGGGCGAGCAAAACCAGTGTGGAAATTCTGCGCTAAGAATGACAACTGGTTTCCCTTTCTGGTGCCAGTAGCCCTTAGATTTAAAGGTTTATTTTAAGCAAAAAATACATTCAATCCGGTTTTTTCGATTCATGAACTCGTTGGCCCCACCTTGGCAGGTCTACGAATCGTTTAATAGCAGCTGCGAAGGAACTTGCTAGTCTGAACCTGAGGGATCCTTCTCTGCTTGTCTCTGTTTACTAATGTCCATCGACTTTTTGGAACCTTGGAAGCCTATGAAACCCTGGAAAGCCATGGGTTTGGAACACGATCTTTCACCTGTTTTTTTGGGATTCCAACAGTGCCATTTGATGGTCAAAAACTGTGAGGCCTGCAGGTGCGGCAGGATGAAGCGAAGGAATCTCTTCGAAACGCGAAATGCGGATCAAAATTGGCTGCGAATCCAAAGATGAACGGCAAACAGTGACTGGACAAAAAGCGGAGCCAGTGCCAGAGTCAAGTTTTTGCTGGGGTTTGACAGTATTTTCCTTTGCCCATCAATTGCATCCAGCAAACGACTATAGGGGGGTGTATCCTATATCATTGATATTCCAAATGTATTTGATAATCCCACATAAATGACGTATATTCTGCACTAAGATATCCTCATGTAATGTCATATTTATGTACATATATATATAGTTATATATGAGCCATAGACAAAAGGTCGACATCGCGATGTCAACTAAAAGTGGAATAGCGGAGCATATGTTGCATATTATTTGGGAAACGAAGCCGGAAAACGAAGCACGAAGCCTGTTTCTTGGAAGACATTCTGCTTCGTCCTTTTATCCTTGCATTCTTTCCTTGTGCTTTTCTTTGCACGGCCATCCTTCCTTTTTGCCTTTTGATTTCAATTTGGTTGTTCTCTTTTTTTCTGTGATAGTTTTTGTTGAAATGGGGGTTCTGTCGGTGATCCGGAATGAAGCCAAAACGAAGCCAGAATTCATGAAAACAACTCTGACCAGACCACGGCCTTTTCCTCCCTTTCCTCCCTTCCTTCCTTTCTCTTCCTTTCTCTTCCTTTCCCTTCCTTTCCCTTCCTTTCCCTTCCTTTCCCTTCCTTTCCCTTCCTTTCCCTTCCTTTCCCTTCCTTTCCCTTCCTTTCCCTTCCTTTCCCTTCCTTTCCCTTCCTTTCCCTT
>Ga0126342_10018176_pt1 | contig 12072 bp, 7 predicted proteins | sample Cyp1metagenome_FD_92528 | JGI IMG/M metagenome (GOLD analysis project Ga0126342, IMG submission 92528) | Coral microbial communities from Lord Howe Island, Old Settlement Bay, Australia - Cyphastrea 1 metagenome | ecosystem: Host-associated > Invertebrates > Cnidaria > Coral ... | reverse complement strand
GTCAATAGAGCTTTCCCAAAGAGTCTCCAAATATTGTTTTTTGTTGGTTTTCTCGAGGTTTTTTGTTTTTTTGGGTTTTCCCCATGGATTCTCTCCAAAAGAGTCGTCAAATATTGTTTTTTTGTTTCCAACTTGTTTTGATAGTGTGCACAGCTACTACCCACAAGACATCTTTAAAAAATAACTGACTCTTATACATATATGCACATAAATATTATATATATATATACATGTAGAGACAATATATCAAAATGCTCTGAGGTAGATCTCAGAGGGCGGGGTACCATATATATATATATCACTTATGGTTGGTTGTATTGACCCAAGAATTTATGTTTCTTTGAGGGGATAAAATATATACGCATTATATGATGCTTATATTCATTTATGTATATATATATACATATGAGTATAGAACATGATATCGTACACACATTACATATATATATATCGTCGATGTAATTACGTAACCAACAATGTTGTCATTTTTCCTACAATGTGGGGCCCCACAGTTACTAGTCGGCTCATTCTCGCTCATCCAAATGCAAATATATTATCCCAAAAAACCCTTCCGTTGGCGTAGTTGTAAACCAAGTTACCTATGTGTATAGGGCTCCACTGTATAGGACATTTTTTTTTATAGAAAGCGATGGTGAAAGATTGATTCTGACAATGGCGATGATGATGTATGTTGAAGACGAAGATGACAACCACTCTTTTTGCAGCCACCTTGCGCTCTTGTTGAGCAGTCCGATTAAATCGCTCCAAACATCACATGGGCCTTCTTTGTTCGGAACCAGGGCTGATTGATATTCCGCCACCCAGCTGTGGCTCATGTTTTTGATGCTGTTAACTCAATCCAAATACCACTGGTTAATGTTTCAATATAACATTCATGTTTGTTGATACTGTTAAAACTCAACCAAGGCGTCACTTTTACTGTTAAACCTATGTCTCGTGGGCTATAGCGTCTTCCCATAGCATAGCCTTAGCAGGGCTTACCATCCTAGGAACAAATACCCTCCGGTAAACAAACATTGCTATTTAACATGGCCCATTTGTAGTTGATTTTCCAATTAAAAATGGTGATTGTCCATACTTATGTTGGTGTACCAGAGGGTAAACCTCCATTTTCCTATGGTTTTCCTATGGTTTTCCTATGGTTTTCCTATAGTTTTCCCATGAATATCCCCATTTTCCTGAGGGTACCACCCCATCCCAAGCATCCCATGGTTTATCATTACGTCCAGTTATACCCAAGAGTTGGTGGAGTTTTTCTAGCCCAGCATCCTTGAGCGACTTTAGCGCAACGGGGCACCACGACCTTGTATGGAACTTAGAAATATCATAGTCATACCTCAATTATATCCCCAATAATATCCCCAATTAGATCCCAAATGGTTTATCACATTTTATGTTGGGGATATGAATTCATAAATCATAGAAATTATCCCATTTACATGCCACCATAAACATCAAATATTTGTGGATGTTAGTTTTCATAAACCCATTTTTATGGTTCAGGACCATAGGGAGATAAATCATAAACCATTAGAGTATATTTTAACTGGTTGGTGGCTTCAACCCCTCTGACAAATATTATTCAGCTGGGGATTATTATTCCCAATATATGGAAAATATGGAAAATAAAAAAAGGTTGCAAACCACCAACCAGTAAGATATCATAAGCAGTCTCCCCTTTATCAGATATTAGAAGTATCAGATCACAAACGGAATCACACTAAAACCCAAGTAAAGCCTACAAGGTGGTGCCCCAAACATTATAAATGTGTTGATAAACCCCATTAAGTATAGTTTTTTTATGATCTATAAACCATAGTTATCTGGTTGGTTATTGATCCAAACCACCATGCCACCAACCAGTGATTATTAACAATTATTAACCATCATTATCCCATACTAAACCAATGTTCCAGTCACCACCAACCAGATATAGATCATGGGAAATCACAATGTTTAATGGGTAAATCCACTATTTCTATGGTGATTTTCCACTATAAATCCACTATAAATGTTCCAAACCATAGTTATTGGAGTTATGGTCACCAACTTATCTATCCTTTGGCGGCCACATGAAGCCATGCCTCCTTTATCGGGGCGGAAGGCCACCAGGGCTTCGCAGCGACCGAAGAGCTGCTGGCCCAGGGCATAGCTCAACCTGGCCCCGTGGCTCAACCGGTGGTATGGTGAATCAGTGGATTTAAGCAAGTGACATGGAAAACCACAGGAAAACCATAGGAAAACCATAGGAAAATGGAGGTTTACCCTCTGGTAAACCTACAACAAACTATGGAAAAACACAATTTTTCATGGGAAAACCCGGTAAAAATTGCCATTTTCGATAGCTATGTTAGTTTACCAGAGTGTATAGGTTGTTGATGATAACTGGTTCGTGGTTTTTCGCCACCCCTCTGAAAAATATGAGTCAATGGGAAGGATGACATCCCTTTTTTATGAAATGGAAAATAACATTCATGTTCCAAAGCACCAACCAGATAAACAAAAAAGGTGAATTCATGAATACTTAGATTTAGATTTAGCTTGCTTAATGGTGTTTAAAAAACTAATTGAACTTAAAGATGAAAGCCAGTGGGCCCCTCTGATGAGATGATATCGAAATGGTAATTTCGCACATGTCCAGGAGACATTTTTTGGCCAGTAAAACTGAGTGGATACAATAATTTTTGGTGCGCTGTCTGTTGACAGCATCACACTATGCCTTCGTGGGGGAAAAAAACGATGCTGGCGACCTTATAGGCATTCGCAGGGATTGTCTTTTTAAGGTCCTTTCAATCGCGGGCATGTGGAGAGATCCGTTGCCAGCAGCGAACATGGCGTTTTGCAACCGATGCAAAATCAATCAATGAAGCCCAGTCAGTATTGGAAAAACGAACGTTGGCCGTATGTGCAGAACACACTACAGAAAAGAAATTCTAGGCTTTTCTTCTTACATAATAAGGCTTCAGGTAGGCAACGAGCAGCAGCACTAACTCAACTATTGTAACTGGTTGAGTGCTCCACACCTAGACACCCTGGTTTGGTATTGGATCTGTTCACTTATTGGGGTACAGTAATATGATCAGGGATGAGATTGAAGGATTTTCATTTGCCATCTCTTGATCTGCTGATTATATCCCCATACCCAATACCCAATGCTTATTATATCCCATTACATAAGAACTGTCATGCCACAATACACAAGATTTCCAACTTACATCCATTATACTTATACATTACGTATACCAATTTTATTGAACTAATTATATCCCAAGCGCTTCTTACAGATTTCAATCTTCCATTTATATCTCATAGAATTTGCATTCCCAGGTAAATCACATTTGCGGCTAATCACTATTCATATATATATATATAAATCCATTAACATGCATATCTGTATTTGTACATATATATATCAATTTAATATATATATATTTACATACATACAGTATATCAAAATAATATATATATATGTATATATATATCAATATGTAAACATATACATATAGAGAGAGTATATATATATATCCAAAGAAAAACATATTCGGGTATGTCTAAAAATTGGGTATACCTCCTAAATGACAAATTGTTGACAGGGAAAATGCTCATTATACAATGGATTTTGGGACAACCAGTTTTCAAACAAAACATATGTGTTAACCTATCTACCAATACATAATTTTGGCTAACTACAGTATAATGAGCATTGTTTATCATAAATATGTCTATTGCCATATCCCAACTAATATATCCCACTGTTTAGTTACCTGGGGGCGCAGTTGAGGCTACTTTTCTTGGTATCAGCGTATAGTATAACAAATGGACCTCGGTATCCAAACCCCCAAAAGTTGGGATACAACTAAAACTATGGTGGAATACATCCACTTACAGCTGGAACTGCATTTCCAAGAAGGACTTTAGTGACTTTAACCTTAGCTTTAGTTTCTAGATTCACTTCACGAATCAATATGTGATCTTTTAAGCAACTAGTTTCTACTAGATTCTATTGATTTGGCCTTGTCTAGTGGGGCCATGTTTCATGTCGATGAATACAAAATCCATTTTTTCAAGTGAATTTGGAGCTAGCCATAATAATCAAGTGAAATCCATTAAAAAAAAAACTATAATAATCAACAAACAATAATCCCAATTTTCTTCAAATGAAGTATTCCCCACAGATTTCCCCTCCGCTTTCGATCGCCTGTTCTGTCGCCGCTGCAAGTGATAGATCTCCAGATAGTCTCCACGGATCAACACCTAGGAGATGGCATGTGGAAAGATGCAGGCAAAATGATATGGAGGTACCCCAAAATGGTTGGTTTATAGTGGAAAACCCCAAAAAATGGATGATGAATGGGGTACCTCCATTTCAGGAAACCCCCACAAAATGGGATTTAAATTGATTTAATCGGATGTGTAAAGCTACACATCGAAGAAAGGCACCATGATGCAAAAGCAACGATTTTAACTGGTCATAATGTGTTTTCTACGCGCTAAGTAATATTAAGTGAATGGGAGATAACCAAGCATAAAGGGGGATGCTACCAACAAAGATAAGTATTTACCCATGGTGTAGCCGAAATAAGTCGAAATAAGGGATTTTTATGGATTTTTTCACAATGGTCCCATTGTCCATTCAATGGGGATTCGATGGGGATAAACACTATTGACCCATCATTCAATTTTGATTTACACATCAACAATAAAGATGGGCTAGCTAATGAATAATGTTGATCTGAATTATGGTTCGAAATTCAGAACACTTGGTATATGTGGTTAGGTTTGAGATGGGAAAAGGGCCAAAAGGAACGAGATTTTGACAGTGTTTGGGAATAGTGATTTTGAACAAACAACAGCAACAACAACAACGACGACAACAACAACAAAAAGAACAACAACAACAACAACAACAGCAGCAGCAACAACAACAACACCAAAACCAACACCAACACCAACAACAACAACACCAACACCAAGAACAACAACAACAACAAACAAAAACAAAACCAAAAACAACATCAACAACAACAGCAGCAACAACAACAACAACACCAACAACAACAACAACAACAACACCAACACCACCACCAACAACAACAACAACAACAACAACAACAACAACAGCAACAGCAACAACAACAGCAACAGCAACAGCAACAACAACAACAAACAACAATTACAACAATTACAGCAACTACAACAACTACAACAACTACTACACCAACTACAACAACAACTACTACAACTACTACAACTACTACAACTACTACAACAACTACAACAACTACAACAACTACAACAACTACAACAACTACAACAACTACAACAAGAACAAACAACAAGCAACAAGCAACAAACAACAAACAACAAACAACAAACAACCAACAATCAACAACCAACAACCAACAACCAACAACAACAACAACGACAACAACGACAACAACAACAACAACGACAACGATAACAACAACCAACCAACCAACCAACCAACCAACCAACCAACCAACCAACCAACCAACCAACCAACCAACCAACCAACCAACAACAACAGCAGCAAACACAATTTGAACAGCAACAGTTTAACAAAGCAGCAACAACAGCAGCAGCAACAACAGCAGCAGTAGCAGCAGCAAGAGCGAGAGCAAGAGCAAGAGCAAGGGCAAGAGCAAGAGCAAGAGCAAGAGCAACAAAAACACAATAATATAATGCAGATTTGAAGGCAAACAAAAGTCGACCAACCAATATCTGCTTCACAGTTTGCACCCATGGCTGATCAAACATTGCAAGAGAACCGATTTCCAGCATCGGGGGCCAAACATGAGAGAGGAAAAGCAACCTCCCGGCCAATAATGCCCTATTGAAACAAAAGCCAATGGGGCACATGGGAATACGATGTGCCAGATCAAAGACACACAAAAGGTTGTTCACAGAAATGAATATGTATATATATATATATATAGATAGATAGATAGATACCCTAGTGGCCCTAGTGCTCCAAATACCCTCTGAGGAGGTGTTTACACTCCAAAAAACCACTTCAAATTCAGTCTCAGAAGGTGTTTGGGGCTGTAGGGATATACCATATTATACATCATTTACATCCCATCTGGTTGGTGGATTTAACCCATCCCAAAAAAGTATATGTGTCATTCCAACCAATCACCCCAATTATGATTTGAAAAAAAATATACCTACTTACCTATCTACCAATCTACCAATCTACCTATCTACCTACCTACCTATCTACCTATCTACCTATCTACCTATCTACCTATCTACCTATCTAATCTATCTATCTATCTATCTAGCTAGCTAGCTATCTATATCTATCTATATCTAACTATATGTTTATCTATCTATCTATCTATCTATCGATCGATCGATCGATCTATCTATCTATCTATCTATACATACATTACATATACATATACATATACATATACATATACATATACATATACATACATATACATATACATATATATATACATATATATATATTGAGACCCGCAACCAGCCATTGATATCCATATTTCCAGACCATCTCCAAACCAACCCCGGAGTCATTCGCCAGAGAGCCAAATCATTGACATCGGAAGCCGTGAACGAGGCAAAGATACTGCCTTGATAGTGGCTCGCCATGGTCGGCTCACCACAACTGTGCCCCCCAAGATGGCGAAGTTTACCAGTGGCTTATGGGACCAGGGTATTCAGGGTATATCATGGTATATCTATATCTATCTATATATCATATTCAAGGGGGGGTACACGAACTTCGATACAAAGCGTTTTTACTATAAAGGTTGCTTCCAGCAACATTTCCCATGAATTCTGAGACCTTGGTGTCAATGGTCACCCGTGTGATATGATTTACTCTCAATGGTGATGATGTTTGACGGTTGTTCAGGCATCAAGATGTAACCCATATGGCAATAATGATTTTAAGATTTTTCATACCCCAACAGTTTCATACCTCGCTTGCAAGATTTGATCCGATTGACTGGACATATGTTGCACTTCATTCAATGACATTCGCCTGTGGTGATATCCCGAAATGGATGGTCTATAGAGTCTATAGTCTATACTGAGACCACTAATGGAAGATATTTTCACTTTAGGCACTTAATGGAAATATTAGTGCTTATTTGAACTTATCATAGAACTTATTTTAACAAGTTTTTACTTATTTTTACTTATGTTCACTTATTTTCACTTATATTTTTTTACAGGTTAAGAACTGAGAATAGACCTGTTTTTTCTTTACACAAATTTTTCAAAACAGGAAAATGCATTTGAAGATTTATACGTTGGCTATTGTTTTTTGTTTAATAGTTTATCCCGTGTTAAGATATTTGCCGATTTAAGAACTTCCTTTTCAGGGATGATCCTTTACAGGGTTTTTCCTCTTCAGGAATCATCCCTTTCAGGAATCATCCGTTTCAGGAAGATATGAAAAACAAAATGAAGCGTTAAAATCTTGCAAAGGATGCTTTCTGGAAGGATCATTTCCTGACATGGAAACTTTCTGAAATGAATCTTTCAGTTGCATGCTGCTTTCTTTTTGTTTCTTGGTTACCCAAAAATTGACATTCTTAAAAACATGAATATTTTTATAGAGTTTGTGAAATCACGTATATTTTTCTATTTTTTTAAATTTAGAATATGATTAAACAATTTTTCTATTTTTTAAATATTTTTTCAAATTCTTGTTAATTATATATGTATATATGTATATAGAATATAGTTGTATATATTTGGGATTTTTTTGCTGAACTTTCTAAATTTTCCGATTTTTTTTTAATTTTCTGTTTTTTTTGAATTTTCTGATTTCTTTGAATATTCTTGTTTTTTTGAATTTTCTGAATTTTCGGAATTTTCGGAATTTTTTGAATTTTCTGAATTTTCTGATTTTTTTGAAGTTTCTGAATTTTCTGAGTTTTCTGAATTTTCTATTTTTTTTGAAATTTAAAAAAAAACGATATATATATAATTCATTATAATTCTGAATTGTCTGAATTTTCTGAATTTTCCGAATTTTCTGAATTTTCTAAATTGTCTCTTTGCTTTATATCAAATTTCACTTTTTTTAAATAATTCTGTATATTTTTACTCTTTCAAGTTTCAGAAATTTCTAAAATCTAAATGCTTTTGTTTTTTCTCTCAAAGCGTTTGAGTTATGTTAATATGGAGATTCTGAAGTATATACAACCGTCTCCTTCTTTACAAACTTTTATAAAAGCAGTAAATATTAAAAAAAAGTGAATACTCACAGAAATTCAATATAAATTGAACTGAACTGGGTTCCGTTTGGACATTTTCGTTCATAGGAAGCAGCATTTTCAAGAGGTTACCTTTGCTGAACATTTTCTGCACAGGAAGTATCTTCCTCAGGAAGTTTAGTTTCCTTCTGAGAAAGTCTCCTTCCACAGGAACTTTTCTTTTCTTTCCAGAATCTCTCAGTAAGGGAAGTTTCCTTCCCAGGAACTATCCCTTATATGAATTGTCCTTTTCTTTCAAGAATCTCTCAGTAAGGGAAGTTTCCTTCCCAGGAACTATCCCTTAAATGAATTGTCCTTTTCTTTCAAGAATCTCTCAGTAAGGGAAGTTTCCTTCCTAGGAACTATCCTTTAGAGGAATTTTCATTTTCCTTCAAGAATCTGCCAGTACAGGAAGTTTCCTTTCCAGGAACTATCCTTTACAGGAATTTTTGTTTCCACGAACTCTCCTTTACAGGAAACATTCTTGACAGGAACTTTCCTTATCAGGAACTATCCTTTACAGGAAGTATCCTTGACGGAAACGTTCCTTGTCAGGAAGCGCCCTTTCCAGGAGTTATTCCCTCGAAATGAAAGCAAAACAAGAAAAATGATTTCCAGCTATTTTCAGATATTTTCAGATACTTTCAAATATTTTCAGATATCATTCACTAATTTTCGACTATATTTGATTATATCCTCATTATTATGTAACAAACTCAAATAAAAAAATAGTGAAACTTAACTCAAAATAGTTTTAAAAGAAACAATTTATATAAACAATATATTAGCAAGATACTAGCAACTTGTCAGATACTTATAAACTCGTTAAGTGCCTAAAGTGAAAATTTCTTCCATTAGTGGTCTTAGTATAGTAGTATAGTGGAATTTCTTAACATGGGTGATTTAGGTCATTTTACGAAACTTCTGGAATCAACCAGTAAACCCCGTCTGCAATGATCAAATAGCACCCTAAAAGCTTTGGCTTAGCCTTGAATCTATTATTCTAGAAACACGTGCAGGAAACCACGTGTTTTCTGTTAACCCCAGTGAATTACACCTTAACCCTGAAACTAGCCTTTTTTGTGGAAAGTACTGTAGTCTTCTAAACCCCCCAGGGCAGTCATGTTGGTTTCGGGAATGGAGGGGGGGTGTTCCGAAGTTTCTTTGCAAACCAACATCTGGGAATCTGAAATGATCAATGGGACAAGGCCTTGCGAGTTCCGAGGACGACCCATGGTGTCCGTCATTGGATGAAAGGAGGCTCCAGCGCGGGAAATCCTTGAAGAGTGCAGGTCGCAATAGTTGTCCAAGGTGGTTGCGACTGCAATCCCTTGATGAGCCCAGCCTCATGCAGCTCACACAGCTTGCATCAATTTCGCACTTGTGTAGCTAAGCTCAGGATAAATGGTCTTGCCATTCACCCCAGGAATCACACTATCATCAGGAAAACCTATACCCTCTATCAACGTCTCAGGGTACCATCTCAGGGAACTCATGATCACCAATCGCTGTCTCGGTTGGCGACAATATACTCCAGAGTACCATTGATTTCGTTCTCCAAGAACACATCGTGCTGAAAATCCCAAGCACTGAGCTCATGATGGCCCGACTGGGCTTCGAATCCCACATTTTTAGACAAATATCAATCACAGGTTCTTTGGAAACAAAAGGCCACCAAACTTCCAACCTAGCTCCCAGCCTTGGCTCTTGGATCAGTGGGTCTTATTGCATGTAATGGCTACATTAAGAAAATCAATAAACCAGCGTAAACCAGCTACTCTTAAGCCAGGACCAGGAAAACCTCAGTTTATGAACAGGGGCTACAAATTTGGATGGGACTTGATCACTGTGGCAACCCCGCGCGTCAATCCTCCGGGTTGACATCCCAAAGCATCCGGGATCGTATCGGATATACCGTACCCACTTGTACTTGTTGGTGGTTTTTCGCCACCCCTCTGAAAAACATGACTTCGTCAGTTGATGATGAAATTCCCCATACTGGAGAAAAAACATGTTCAAAACCACCAACCAGCCACTTGTAGTATGTGGATACACTCACAGTAGACCTAAAGCTGGCCAAACTATACTAGATGTACATCTACACCCAAGCAGCAACCCCGTTCTTAGGTCTGAACGGTCCACTAGAGCACTGGGCGCAAGCTGCTGAAAAACACCAAAGCTCATGGCTAGCGATGTGCATTCTGTGAACAATGATAACCATTGACAACATCACTCGATATATCTGAAGATATCTGACTGTTTTGTGCATGATAGGGATGTAATCTTGGATGTTAACCCGTTTTTTTTCTGTGTGGGCGAAATGGTCAGGGATGGCTTTGTCATAGTTCCGATTTCATGTCTATGCCGGTTTTTGGGTTGTGCCGGTTTATCCGGATCAACCTTGAGGACGTATCTGTGAACACTGTTGCCGGCTGATGAACTCAGGTGATAGCTTTTCTGGTCAGCTCTTTTCCGGATGGACAGCAGGTCTCAGCCACATCCGTGAAAATTCGACTGGGACCATGTGCCGCGCATTGCTTTGCTTTCCATCTGTGGCTCAATCTGAAAGCTTGGAACCAGAAGGACAGGAGTGGAGGAGGTTGAGGAGATAAAATGATTTTCATTCTTAAGATTCACTAGCCCCAATCAATGCAATCAATGTATATTGATGCATGCTCATTGCGCCGGGGAATAACCCAATGTTTTGTCATAAGTTCTTTTTGGATGTATTTTGTTTTCTATTGAATTGTTATGTTTTATGTTCCTTGGTAACACTGGTAACAACCCCAGCATTCCATCCTTCTGGGTTTTCAATATCTACTATTAGTGACGATTGTCCATGGCCACACTTTCCCACATCATTGCAACATAAAGAGCAATTGTCAATGGGAATTTCAGGATCCCAAAATGGAAGCACTGCAGCATATAAGGCCATATGGTTTGGGGATATTCCTTTACATAGCCCTGACACATAGGCCTTATAAATGATAGGTGGCTCCAATTTGGGCTCCTGAAATGGCCATTGAAATTGTTTCTTTTGCGAAATTACATGTGGTTGGTTAATCATTGGATGCGTTTGGAGGAAAATGGTCCGAAAACCCCAACTGGTCATCATTGCGTGAGATTTTGTGCTCTGAAACTACCATAAACTACCTGTATTTGGTTAAGCCACTATCTCCGTTGTTTCATACGTTTGGGGGTTGAAATCCACTGTCTATCTGGTTGATTCTATTTAATGTGGCAAACCCAATGATAGACCCACCCTTTGGGGATGGCATATATATATATATTTTTTTTCTCTCCCGTACCCAGTAGCGATCCACACAGGTCATCAATGGTCACTGTGGTCATGGATACTCCACAGAATTCGGGAGGGTCCGACGGTAGCAAAACGAAGAACATCCAAACCGCACGCGTTTTCTATTTGGCTGCGGCCAAGAACAGGCGCTCCAGTTTGTCGACCTCCAGAAGTGCAACATGATTCTGTCTGGACTGAGGTGCAAGAGTCTGAGTGGGCTGTTCTTCTTGAGCTTTCTTGAGACCCTCGCCAATTCTCTGGAGCGATCCAGTTCCTGCATGTTGGGCGCGCATGTATGGTATTGTATGATCATCAGCATCAAAAAGTAAAAATCAGCCGGTCAGCCTGTCAAAAAAAAATTCTGTCTGGACTGAGATGCAGGTCAAATTCAGGTGGCTCGAACAGATGCATTCATCCGTCGTGCCCGATCCATCCATCAAAAGAAACATCATGCATGCCTTTACATCTTTCGATGAACTCAGATGGAGGATCGCATTC
>Ga0126342_10018175_pt1 | contig 12073 bp, 15 predicted proteins | sample Cyp1metagenome_FD_92528 | JGI IMG/M metagenome (GOLD analysis project Ga0126342, IMG submission 92528) | Coral microbial communities from Lord Howe Island, Old Settlement Bay, Australia - Cyphastrea 1 metagenome | ecosystem: Host-associated > Invertebrates > Cnidaria > Coral ... | reverse complement strand
TTTAATATGATATACTATAATATAGTATAACATATAATATAATATAATATAATATAGAATAATATAATATAATATAGTATATCATATAATACAATATAATATAACATAATATAATATAAATTAATATAATATAGTACAGTACAATACTATACTATACAATACAATACAATAATATATTTATATATATATATAGTTATAATATTTTCATATGTATGTAATTAAGTATCATACACATTCGCATATATGTGTTTGTATGTGTATAATAGTGTATACATGTATAATTATATGCTATCCATTTTACGCTGGTTACAGCCTTGTTCAACTGATAGAAACGACTGAACAGTACGACTCCGTTTAGAGCCCTGATGTTTTGTGGATGAGATCAGTTGCATCTCCAACTTGTTTGCTTTAGGTGCATGATAGAACAGATGCATTGTGTTTTTTTTCCAGCCTTGAGAGAGCGCGCAGGACAAGAGCAATCACTTCGCGTCGGGTGGTGGTTCGGGTGGTCAGATCTTGATCTTTTCAGGACCCTCCTTGAAAGCTCCTGATGATCAACTGCCTACTCTCAAAGCCTCAGGCACCAGTGAAGAGAAACAGCAGTTGAAGTTGATCAGTCAGGTGTAGAATGGGTTTCAAGTTGATTACTTTGTCGTGGATAGTTTGCAAGATGTCTTTAAGATAAAATACTTACTTTTGGAATGATCTACAACTTGTATTGATGGGATTGTGAACATCATGCATTTTTTTGTGGGGCTAATCAACATCCCTCCTGCAATTTTTCCATTTGGTTGGTCTTTTGGAATCTTTGATGTATCAAAACTATTCATTGATTTACCCTGTGGTTATTCAACATAGCTATGCAAAATGTCCCATTTGTAGATGATCAAAATGATGATTTACCTATTAAAATGGTGATTTTTCCCCTAGCTACGTTAAATAGCCAGAGGGTACATCACCACTTTCCATACTGTACTTGGTCAAATGATTGGTTCATGTGACTCCATCTATCTATTATAGGTGTTTCCCAAAAAGATAAAACACAAAGTTGCCAGGATATCTTTTAGGGTGATGTTTCCTCCACAATTTCCATCCAACTTATCCATTTGAATGAGGGTTGCTAAAAATAACTCTATCTCCAGCATTTTGTTCTGTTCTCATTCAGCATGATGCACCAGAAAGCTATCCTCTGGTAATTTAACAGTTTGCTATTGAACATCACCATCTTTGGTGTTTTATAACTATTTTCATCAGGGTGCCATATGTTCAATAGCTATATCAGGCTATATCTGTCATAACCAGAGACTTCTATCCTTCGACCCTGGGGACAGGTGGTGCCCCATAGTTAGCTAAGTTGGTTTATAACTCCAATTATGGTTTATGGTAGATTAATATCGACATACTACTATACTATGGTTTTTCTAAATCAACGTTCACATCACTAGGGGGGCACTTCACCTTGTCCTTCGACCCTGGGGACAGGTGGCAACGGTGCTTGCACTTCACATAGCAACCTGTGGGTCGTGAGTGGAGCCGGCGGCGGCGGATTTGTCGGGTTCAACTGGAGCAAACCCAGTGGTGACAGGCTGGGGCGCCGGGTGATGAATGGGATGACATTTAAGGTGATTTCATGGGATTTTATGGTGGTTTCATGGGATTTTATGGTGGTTTAATGGGTTTTTATGGTGGTTTCATGGTTTAATGGGATTTTATGGTGGTTTAATGGGATTTTATGGTGGTTTAATGGGATTTTATGGTGGTTTCATCGGATTTTATGGTGGTTTAATGGGATTTTACCCTCTGGCAAACGTTTACATAGCTATGGAAAATCACAAGTTTTAATGGGTAAATCAACTATTTCTATGGGCCATGTTCAAGTTCGCAAACTGTTAGTCATTACCAGAGGGTATCCCTAAAAATGGCTTGTTGCGGTTGGTGGTTTCAAATAGTGTTCTCTTAAGCCATAGAAATGGGATGATGATCTGTAGATTTTATGGTGGTTTTATGTACAGTAGTTGATTTTATGGTGATTTTAATGAGCCCAATTGACTATATTTGTTTCAGATGGGTTGAAACCGTCCACCAGATGACCATGAAATGATGGGGGCCAGAGTGATATCCAATGAACATCCGGCTCTTTTTCTTCTGGTAAAATGGATCGCGTCTTTAGTTCGTGTTTAATGCTGGAAAGAGTGACCCTGAGTCATATGTTTTTTTGGGAGGGGTTCAAACTGACTGTGAAAACCATCAAACAGATCTGGTGGTTTGAGTAGAACTTTGGTGCATTTTGGGATTTTGCTTCACTGGTGCCCTGCTTAATGTATTTCATTGCCAAAGTCCATTTCATGGGTGATGTTTCAAAAATTGATGCCGAGTCACTTGCCGCTTAGTAATGTCCAGTTTGGTTGGCAAACATGTCAGCTTTTGGTGGCTAGGTCTTGAAGTCCCATGTTGAAGTTCAACAATGCACCTGGAACCCAAATGACCATTGACAATTGTTTTGAGGGTTTAGACCCATAGAATAGGATGATTCACCGACGCAAAAGAGAAGTCCCTGAACTTCCAACACCTTGATGAAAGGAACATTGACAAAAATGCCCAAAAAATGCTGCATTAGGGCTATCCTGGCTATCCTGTCGGCTGTCTAAATCTTCTGGTGAAGATTTTCCCAACAAAACCCCATCACAGGTGGGATAGATCAAACCATTCAAAATTACCCTCTGGTTATGACTAACATAGCCATGGTATAGATGGCCCATAGAAATAGATGGTTTACCTATTAAAAATGGTGGATCTTTCCATGGCAAACTGTTAAATAACCAGATGGTACATGATTATTCCATATTTTGGGATGAATTCCATATGTTGGGATGACCATCCCTTTTTTCCCAGTCATTTTGATGTGACCAGGGCATTCTGATGTAACATGGCTGACTCCCGAAGTCCCTCAGGTTGCTTCGGCCCAACTTCAACATTTTGATCGGCGGCGGTGCTCTGGGCTCCGATGAAACGGGACACGGCTGCAACCTGATTCCGGGCCGCGAGATGTTGGAGGCTACCTTTGGCCGAGTGGGGCAGAATATGTCCATCACGGCATGTGCTGGTGGTCATGCCGCTTGGTTTTTGATGTTTTTTTTTGCATTGATTTTGGGAGTTGGAGTTGTTGGATCTGGATCGGGACTCTACTGGAAATGTATATATATATATATATAATTACATATATAAATATGTATTGTAATTATAATGGGATAGATATAACCCACAATTATGATATATAAAATTTATAGGAACTCCCGGTATATCATATTTAATTTCTATAGATCTATAGTAATAAGGATATCCAAAATTAATAATATATTACGATAATATAATATATATATATATTAAATCCAGTCCCATTATACAAAATTATTGGATCTGATATAATTTGTCAATGGCTTGGCATTTGAAGTGGCAACCGGAGAAAGCCACGAGTTATACCTGGTGAGTAAACTCATCTACAGGATATTACCGACTGTAGTAAGGAAAACTTCTGGGAGTTGCTGAGAAGATTATTGTGTTACTTTCACATTCACCTTCGTCCACCCAAAAGTTCTTTATGTCCATGTTGCTTCAGATTCCTCATATTTGCACACATGTTGCTTAAGATTTTCCAAGAACACCAAGCTGTCCGCCATGGCAATAGCTTGTTACTTGTTGGGTTGTTGGGGGGCCATCTTTGGCAAAATCCGAGGCAGGCGTTTTTTGTGACCTCTGCGACAAAGTGACTTGGCGATGCGGATGGATTTGATGTTGGCATTTTGTCTGGCTGCCATCTGGCATGAAACAGGCTTACATGTTTTGATGGGGGATGCAGCATGATCCAATGGAGTCCAATGAATATTGTTGTTGACCAGAAATTAGGGTAAACATGGGTTCAAACATCAAGTGTTTGGGAAGTGTAAGTCAGAATTTGGTTCGAGGGTAGTGTGTCACAAGGTTAAAGAGCTCTTCAGTGTGTTTTCAATGGAATGAAAGTGTGATTTCTCTGAAGTTGTTGTTTGCGATCAACATATTAAACATGTTCACAATCAGACTTCAGACTCTAAACTCCTGCTGTCCGGTCCGGCGTCCGGCTCAGGACAGCTGGAGCGATGGTGTTGGCATGTGCCAACCCTGCAATCCCATCCCCTTGAGGGCCTTCCATCCCAACAGCACCACGGGGTGGTCGACAGCGGATTGTCCCTACAGCTGTTCGGTGGGTGTGCCCAATGTGGCCAGCAACAAAAATTGCCTGGATCCCTTGGACTATGCACTGACCTTTTTCGGAGGATGGAAGGCTGCTGGGGGGCTGGGGCCGCTTTTTTTCGGCTGAGTTGGTGCAAATCACTTGGTGAATCCTAGGCCTTATGGTAGATATATCTCTAGTTGATGGGGTTTGCAAACCAACTTAGAATTGGAGGGCCCCACCTTGTACATGTTTGTGTTTTTCATGTGACCCAATCACAATCCAAAAAATCGTTGGGAAATACTTGGTCTAAAATGGTATAAATACAAACAATCCCAAATTAGATTGGAGGTTTATGGTATTGTGTTTAGCATGGTTTAGCATATCACACAAGGATACACAAGGCTTCAGGCTTCACATGTTGATTGATTTAGCGTTTGGTGATCTATCAGTTTGTGATGGAACATGGCCATGGAAATACTATGAATAATCGAGAAATGGATCAGTTTCCATGTTTCTTCATGATTAATGCTGGAATGCAAAGATCTTGAAAGGACATTTCTACATTCCCAGTTCGGGCTCTCTGAGTTATGGGAGGTTGCTGGTTCGCAAACCACAAAATTGGGGATATCCTAAATTTATCCATTTGTTTCCGCTGCGAAAGATCATGAGAATTATCCACTGGAATCGGGGGGGTACCCCATGGTATCCCATGGTTAGGCAGAAAGATTTGATCTCATCTCTGATGTCACCCCGATTTTTGTTGTTAAATATCCAATATCCGATGTCCGATTCGATGTCTGGTCATCTTTCTGGATTTCAGGATTTCTGGATCGAGCGTATCCCAATGATTTAGTGGTTATTAGTGGTTTGTCCTCAACTGTGTTGGTTAGATTGTGTCAGTTGTATCCATATAAGTATGGGTCAAACTGGGTCAAACTGAATGGCACCAGCTTGATCGTTTTTTGTGGGTCCATTTAAATCATGTGTAACCCAGCATATCCAAACTCGAAATGTATCATTTATAGTGATCCAAATGGATTTCTAACATGTTTGGATTGATAAATGATGTTTGTGATACATATTATAATTCGAAATATAGTGATCCAAATTATTAGAAGATATAAACCTAACATATCCAAACCAGAGGATTTCGGGATACCCTACATTAGTGTCACCCATACACTTTACTCTACTTGTTGGTTGTATAATGATGTTTCGTTGGTTATATCCCATCAATATCCATAACATATATATATATATATCATATATCAAGTAAAATTATAGACTTTTGGGATTTATATCACCTCTATAGCTTAGGATATTGTTGATGTTGGTGTATGCCAATCACTTGCTGGTTATTGTTGACCCATATCATTTTTGGAGTACTCTCCGGTAATCAAACGTGGCTGGCTGGAAAATCCCTGAACTAAGTGGAGGTTTGACATGGTTTGAGTGGGAAATTCATGGATTTTCCAGGCTGTTTTATTACCAGAGGGTATACATCCATTTTTCACCCACACAGCCACTTCTGTCCTTTCGATCCATTTGGAGGTTTCCTAAAATAAGGGTTCATCCAATATTAGACCATTTCTGAAATTTTAGTATTGAATCCTATGGCGACTTGGGGATCCCCCATGACTTAAGAAACCCCCATTTCTCCTCCGTCAGGGCGTTCTGGGGATTGCCTGTGCCATCGTGGGAACGGCCCTACTGTTGCTGTGGCGAAGGCGGAAGGCGAATCTGGCGACGAACGGCTCCAGACCTTTGTTGGAGGATCTGCTTCTTGTTTTTTTAAAGGAAATCTTGGGGAGCTCAGGGTGTGGCAGAAAACATGGGGATTAAACGAGATGTTGGAAGAATGGTTTCTGATATCCGAGGATTTCATGGGTTGAACATGGATTTTTCAGCCTTTTCAATGCAGTTGGAGGATGGTGATTTCTGGTGAAATATGATGTTGTGTCAGAAACACAAACTGACTAAACACCAATTCATGGCCATATTCTTCTGGAGAGGATGAGCTATGGCTATATTCTATTCTATGAAGAAGATTGGGTTTTAGTTTAACCATGGGATGGAATCTACAGGCAACGCTGATGGAACCGTCTTTATCCCATGATTTATCCCATAATTTCTGTCGTGCAGGTTAAATCCCTCATGTTTGACCCATCATTGATGAATTTTCCCCTAAAATCCCCAGAAACATCCGATAAGATCTCATTCAACATCTCATTATTTTCCCTAACCCATAGGATCCATGTATGGTATATATGCTAACATTGGGGGTATATTGATGGTAAATGTTACCATATATGGCAGCACCATGGATCCTATGGGTAAATGATTTCCCCTAACATCACCAGATGGTTTTCCGACACAAAATCGCATGAACCCCCTTGAAATTCCCATGCAAAATCCAGGTCCGGCTCGACTGTATCGACTTGGTCGCGCCGGGTCTGTGCCTCCAACGGCAGCCGGGGGGCCATGGATGCTGGGCGTGGAATGGTCGCAATGAAAATCTGTGCCTTTTTTTTGGGGGGATGAATGGGATTTAATGGACCAATATTGATTTCTATGGGATTTCTATGGGATTTCTAAGGGATTCAATGGTGACTTAACACAGGATTTAATGGGATTTCTATGGGGTTCAATGGTGACTTCAATAGGATTTAATTAATGGGATTTTCTATGGGATTTCGATAGGATTTAACTATAATGGCATCGTGGACCCAAGTACTTGGCAGTTCAGTTGGGGTCATTAACCTCCACAAGTTGGGAGATGTGGCCTCTACAATGGTGAAAAATCTAAGCCACAAAAATTGCTGGAGCTGCACCCTGAGGTTGGAGTGTAACTGGGGTCCACCTGATTCCGTGGGATCTAATGGGATAGAAACCCATGGCTAGGTGGGAAATCCCCGTGGCCTAGCCAGGTTTCGTTCCCTGGGAATATCATCGAACTAGATAGGACAAAACATGTGGCTATCGGTGTAGCCTCTAAATGGCCATTTTTCCGGTTGGGAACATGATGATTAAGACGTGCATTTTGGAGTAGGCTATTTTCACACAAACCCAAATGATGCAAAATGGTGCTTTCAGGGGGTTTAAACCATCCCACTTGAAGTGGTAAAGTATCAATTTATAGGGTTCTTCAGCTTCCAATGGTGGGGCTAAACACATTTGAACACCAAGAACAACATAGGGAAGTGGCGAACCAAAGTGGGGATATGGAAGCCAACTTGTCGGGTGGGACGGTTTGTTGAGCATCAACAATCAATGTTTGATCAGCAACAATTGGAATTCACAAGCTAAGTTTGGAGAAAACTGTGGTGAAGTTGTTGCCTTTCTTCATAAACATTGGTATTACTGTACCAAGATAAAAGATATTATATAGCTTGTGCAGAAACTTTTGCAGATTATTCAAACATTTCTATTGTAATTAGACATCCCCTGTGTTTGATTGGACAAAAATCGTCCGTTTGAGCTTGGATTGACTGGTTGAGTTTGGATGTTGACCACCAAAACGGAATGAGTCTGTCCTTCGGGGTTTATTGGGGATGAAGTTCCGTGAAGTTTCCCAAGGATTCTTGCAAACCAATATTTCCTTGGTGCAAAAAAAACTGTTTCCACATCAGATTCAACACTTGTTTATGTGGTTGTCTCAAGTTCCAATGTGCCTTTCATTTGGCATCCTTGAAGTGCTTGGGTTTGGAGACCTTAAACAGCTCGATGATGGCAGAAAGATACCACTCCTCACCCCCCAACTTTCCCTAGTCTAGTGCATTCGGTCACAACCGGTCACGCCTCAGGAATTTCAGATCAACCGGGACAACTTGCCATTTCATGTTTGCCGCTGGATGGCACTGGTGATTTTTCTGTGTCAGAAATGTGTGTTTCATATATTATTGTTCTCCTTGTTGTTTTTTCTGATTCAGATTTGCCATGGATCAATAGCTATGAATACCTGGTTGGTGGTTTGGAACATTTTTTATTTTTCCATATATTGGGAATGTCATCATCCCAACCGACTCATATTTTTCAGAGGGGTTGAAACCACCAACCGGATCATTTTGGGGTACCCCCATTTTCGGGAACCTCCAAATCAACTATATTATATATTGTGACATAGCTTGAAACCACCTTGCGAATGTTCGGGATTCACTGAAGCACCGGCCCAGCGAGGGAAATTGTCACGCCTTTGCGCCTTCATGGTTGATTGTTTTCTACAGGATAGTCCATTTGGATTGACAGGGGAAGCCCAGTCTGTCCCACATGCAGATCATCCCATTCATTGCTACACATCACCTCACTAGTGATGTTTGTCCATATTTCCATACATGTCCATACTGGAAAATGGCGATGTTGAGTGATGTTTACCTTAAAGAATCATCCACCATCTATTTCATCATGTTTTTTTTGCGTCTCCATGAGTATATCTGATAATATCTTTGTTAACAACCCCATTGTTGTATCTTAGTATACGCCCTTTGATGATTGAAAACATCACAAGTTTGACAGTTTAAGCCCCGTTTGTTGGTTGATCAAATCACAAATTCAGCAGGTTAAATGCACATGTGTCATGCTTCCATCAGATTCAATCTGACTGTTTGACAGTGTGACAGTCCATGAGTTGGTTGGTTATATCCATGGATTCTCCTCACAATTTTGTTGATTATAGTTTCATGTTTCTGCTTAAATCCAACTTGTTGACACAAAAAAAACTACTTTGGTGTGGTTAGATTACCCATTTTGATGGATCAAGCATCCCAATATCCCATCCCTATATATCCTAGCTGTTTGCTTAAGTGTATATAGTTCCGTAATGAAACCTAATTATTGATGTTTAACTCCCCATGTATCGGTTGTTCTTTTTTTAAATATATATTAATGTTCCCATGAATCCTTTTAATTAGTAGTAAAATCCACATTTCTTGGTTGGTTGGGCTTGTATAGCACCCATGTTTTACGCTTCAATCCGCATTTTCGGTTGGTGATCTCATCCCATTCCTGGTCTATATCCCTAACGATCCCCATCTATTGATCGATATTTGGTGAGAAATGTCCCACGGGTCTCTCCATTATGCTGATATCTCCCAATTAGGGTGAACCATCCCACAAAAACCATATAAAACCCATCCCCTCATCATCCCTAACGTTAGCTTTCGAACATTCCCAGTATATCCGGAAATCACATAGAAATCCCCTATGGTCTTTAGTATTTTAGTCAACTCCGATTTTTTTCCCTCAACTTTTGGCATTTTCCCCAGCCACCTTTAAAGGTCGTGTCTATTTGATGGGCGACAACACCCGTTTGGCGCCCTGGTTCTTGCCGCAGACGGTGCCTGCGGGGCTGGAGGAGATGGTTCTGGAGCATCGCTGGCAGCAGCTGTCCACGGAAGTGAAGAAGGCCACGGAGGCCGGAGCCGTGGCGAAGTGGACGGCTAATCCATAGCTCAAAGTTCATGGGATTAATCATTCAACTTAATAAAATTATATATAATATAATATAATATAATATCATATAATATCATATAATAATAATTATAATATTTAATAATAAATATAATATATATATATATAACCACTATTTATGTATATATATATATATATGTGTGTGTTGGATGATGCTAATCTAAAATTATGCTGGAACTAGCTTTGATGCTGATTCCAACTATATAGCTGACTATGGATTTGCTGGGTGTATGGTGATTATAATTATAGTTGATTGGGGTTATAAACCAACAAATACATCCAGGGACTTTGATGGTCCATGGAGCTAGTTCATTGACTTTAGCTGGCCAGTGACCCCAGACCCAACCGGGTATTTTACCTAGTTGATTATAATTGGATATAACTGGTGACTAATCATATACTGAGCATTGTTAATGATTTTGATTCCACTAGGTTGTTATTGTTTTTTTTTCTTTAATGGATTAGTTCAGCCACCTGGCAGTCCAGAAGGAAACTGTCCAGAGCATTGCATTTTCTGGAGATATAGTTACTACTTAGTTACCACTCCAGGAATTCCCTATTTGGATATAGAAAATATGATAAAAAAATAGGCAAATTTCTGGAGACTATCTTTTCTGGAGATATAGTTGCTACCCTTTGGCAATCAAACATGGCAATAGACAGTTCGATGAGTTTCCCAGCGACAAACAACTTCCATGGAAAGATGATACCGTAGCGAATCAAATGGGCCATGGCTTCGCTATGTGAAATGATCAGAGGATATATATATATATACTGGTTGGTGGTTTGGAACATGGCTGGATTATGACTTTCCCATCATATTGGGAATGGAATGTCATGATCCCAACTGACGATTCGTCATATTTTTCAGAGGGATTGAAACCACCAACCAGTATATATATATACACAATGTGAGGCCCCCCAGTGATAAGTTGGTTTATAAGCCCCAGTAACTATAGTTATAAGTACCATAAACCATAGTTATTGGAGTTATAAACCAACTGAACGCTATCTTGGGGGCCTCACATTGTATGTATAGTATTCCCATGAACTGCCCCAAAAAATCCCAGTTCTTCCCATGAAATCCACCCAAAAAATCCCCCAATTCTTCACAGTTTTACCACTCTTCGAAGCGCGCTTCGAGGTGAGTCGGGTGTCGGGTCATCTGATTAGCGCCTTGCGGCACCTCTATCCCCCACTGGCGCCGCTGGTGGCGCGCTGGCAGCGCTTGCGGCGAGCCAGGAAGGCCGGGAAAAAACCCTTGGGATGCTGAAAGGTCTGGAATGAATTGGTATAGTTATCAATCCCACAGGATCCATGTATGCTATATATGGTAACATTTACCATCAATATACCCCCAATGTTAGCATATATACCAGCACCATGGATCCTATGGGAATGAATGTTAATTATTTTCATATTATAACATGATATGAAGTTTTATATTTATTGAAACCTTTTATCTTAAGTCGTACACATCTCTATATTTCGTATATTTCGGGGGGCCATCCTTTGACGCGACTTCCAAAGGTGCAGAAGGTACTGATGGAGTTCTGCGACAGCGAACGGCTGTGGACCTGGATTCGGGAGCCAGGTGGCGAGCGCGGCGGGTCGAAGGTGGTGGTTAAGGTGGATGAACATTTGAACGAGCATGGGGGAAATATGTGGATTTAGTGGGATTGCGGAACTGGCCATTTGCGAGAATTACCTCTGAAAATGGGATTTAATATTGATTTAATTGGGATCCAATGGTTTTTTTTTAAAACGATATGGCCCATTTGCCGGAATTAGCTCTGAAAATGGATGAAAGTGAAACTCGAATTAACTCGACACACCCACACACACAGATAAATATATATATATAATTATTATTATATACAGAGACATCCCAGACATTCCCACATGGTCACCTTCAACAGCTTCGCTGCCACGGTAGCGCCAGGGAAGGAATTGGTGCTGCGCTTCGGCTGCGACGCCAAGGCGACCTTGGCCCATTTTGATGTCTTGGACTTCGCACGATCGCGCTTGGACTGGGCGCCAGTCACTGGGCGGAGTTCCATGTTGAACAGGAAAATAAAAGACCAGATGTAGGGTTTTTTTGGGGGTTTTAGTGTAATTGAACATGAATATCTAAATTATATATAATGATTATATGATTTAGGTATATATATATTATTGTATATGTATATACATACATTATCTATGTATGTATATATATACATATAGCATGAATTATATATATTATGTAAATCTACATATATATATAATCTATATCTATATTATGTATGTATTATATATTATGTATATTGCATATTATGTAAATATAATATATATATATATTTATAACATACACACACATATATATATAACATATATATATAACATATATATATAACA
>Ga0126342_10018174_pt1 | contig 12073 bp, 12 predicted proteins | sample Cyp1metagenome_FD_92528 | JGI IMG/M metagenome (GOLD analysis project Ga0126342, IMG submission 92528) | Coral microbial communities from Lord Howe Island, Old Settlement Bay, Australia - Cyphastrea 1 metagenome | ecosystem: Host-associated > Invertebrates > Cnidaria > Coral ... | reverse complement strand
TTTGACTAACTCTTTCCCTGACGAACTCTTTCTTTGCTAACTCTTTCTTTGACTAACTCTTTCCCTGACATTCTAAAAGTCCGTAACACGGAAGTTTCTCCCCCTAAACTTCCTTTGACCATGGCTATGTTCAATAACCAGAAGGTAAAAATTACTAAAGTGGATATATATATATATACGGTTGATTTTCCGAAGTCTTGGAGGTACCCCCACTCATCATCCATTTTTTGTTGGGATTTTCCATGAAATAGAGCATTTAGCCATTTTTTGGTACCCCCATAAATCGGAACCCCATGCGTTTACTTGAAAATGGGCCGCTCCAAAATCCCACAACCTATGGGTCCAAATACCTTCTGAGGGTGTGTTTGGGCTATGATTCAAGAGAGTAAGCGCCTTTGCAGGAACTAAAAATGGATCCATTGGGTTACAATCACCATTAAAACTCATTACAAATCCGATGAACCCATAATTTACCCTATACCCGGCCTGGTAAACTAACAGTTTGCTATTGAAAATGGCCGTAGAAATAGTGGATTTGCCCATTAATAGCATGGTGATGTTCCAGTTCGTTATGTAAACGTTTACCAGGCCGGGTAAGTATCTGATTAATCACCATTAAAAGCCGTAAATACCCATGATTTTTTATGAATTCTCCCAATGATTCTGGATTTGTCCCGGGTGCCAAATCTGACGATTCGGATGATCATTTTCCCCATAAGAGTCATCGATGGGATTCCAAGGCAGTTTGGCATTTGGGAAAAGCAGATGTCAAGGGTTTAGACTTTGATTGATGGTTTTCTTAGGTGATAGCCATGATGGGTTGACCCATCAACAGGTGGGCTGCTTGTGAGGATTGATGGATTCTTTCCTGAGGATTTTTCCAAATCATCCACCAAGGAAAATGGGGGAGGTGAGTTTAAAGAATGCTATTAATGTAATCCACGTATAATGTCACCATATTTTCATGGTATAATACATTCCATTATTTCCATATATGATATGAGTTTAAAATGGAAGTTTAGCTTGTGTTTGATTCTTGATTCTGTGTCGAACAGAATTTGATCAGGGCTATGGATACATTATGAGTTTCATAAGTTTTTTCACAATATCACACTTACAAAGTATATCAAAATATAATTTTAACATCTGTTATAAACCATCTGAACTACGATTCATTAAAACATTTAGGTCCATACAATATCACAGTTGATCATATACGTGTTATATGATATCAGAATTGATACTTCAGTTGATGTATATTAGAACATGTTGAATACATACCATTCCCAACCTTGGATAGGTAGTTTTTTCCATAAATGGAAGAGAACCATCACCAGCAAAAGATTACATTTTGTTGTGGACTACCGAGATTGACCATGTATGAATATACGAATTGCTACTTTTTTACATAGTAAATGAAGATAAGAGTATACTTCAGTTGATATATCAGAATATGTTGAATGGTTTATAACCCCCTTTGACTAGTTCGATATATCACCTATAAACCATAGTGAAATTGGAGTTATGTTCACCAACTTGGCTATCTTGGGGGCACCACCTTGTAACCAGCAAAGCAAAACATAACTATTCACTATCCCATAGCTTTCCATAACTTTTCTTGTCCAGATGTCAATAATATTCCACAACTTTTCCAGATGATTTCTTTATATATATATATAGTTATATATGATAATCCCATTAACTATAGATTAAATCTATATAATATATCTGTATCATAATCCCATTGATATTTCACAGCCAAAGTCACCACAGTCACCACGCAGGTGGCGCCACCGCAGCCAATTTCGGCGGATGCGGAGCTGATGGTGGAACTGGAGGAGGCCCCATGGGGTTTCAGTGGACGAAAAATGGTGGGTTTCCGATGGAAAACACTTCATGACTTGGATAAAACATGGATGAAAATGGTATGAAAAAACGGGACTTACTTGGACTTCATGGGATTTAAGTGGGTTTTTACATGGATTTTAAACATAAAAAACTGGAAAAATGGTGGGTTTTCCATGGGATGTCAATGGGATCAGCCAGTTATTTCGCAATCAAAAATTGGAAAACATAGGCGTTTCAATGGGATGTTCATCAGATTTCATTATCAACTATAGGGATCAGAATAAGGAGAAAAATTGGACGAATCATCTGTGAATGGGATTGAAATGGGACTCTACCCTCTGGTTATGACTAACATAGCCATGGTTTACCTATTAAAAATGGGTGGATTTTCCATGGCTATGTTAAATAACCAGATGGTAACACCAAAAAAGTGGTGTTATGTGGGATTTTTGGGAGAGTTTAGGATAACGAATTGGTTCATCCTGCTTAGTACGTCGTTAAGTTCACCCTAGTGAAATATAAGTAATTCTACTTCTCCCAACCAAAACATGGATATAAGGTGGTGAAATGCACTAACCTGCTGAAAAATAGTTGTTTGGCCAGGAATTTAGCACTATATAATAGATACTGTAATACACATGGAATTATATACTATACATCTAATATAGGTATCTAATTACATTATCCAATATATATATATATATACATAATATATATATATATATATATATTTGGAGGTTTCCTGAAATAGGAGTACCCCCAAATCATCCATTTATAGATGGATTTTCCATGTAATAAACCATCCAGCGAGCTGGGGGCACCCCATATATTGGAAACCCCCATATGTTAATGGCCTTATTTCTCATATCTAGTCCAGGCGCCTCCCGAATTCAGAGAAGCTCCAGCACCTGTCAAGCCAAAACCACAGGTGCCGTTGAGGATAGGGGACCAACTAACCAGCAGTGGCTGCTAAAGCCCTGCTGGTTGATAATTAGTTGGAGTCGAGGATTATACTACTCAATATATTGTTCTTTTTTCATAACCCAATAGGGGAACCCCGTTCTTAACCAACCAGGATTAAATGGAATGAGTGGTTTTGAACACTGCTCATATGGGGATGGGTCAAGACCTATGAAATTATGATTATTAATGGTCAATGATGGACAAAGATTGTTAATAATGGTTAGTAATGATTAGTAATGATCAATAATGACTAGTAATGGTCAAAACCTGAGGATCTTCCCAGTAAAAATGTTTGGTTTATAAATGGCATCTATAAATAATGGTTAATGATGGTTAATGATGATTAGCAATGGTCAATAACGGCTAATAATGGATCAAAACCTCTGAAGTGACAAGATTTGGATAAAAACCTCCAGCGTTTTACCAGCTAGGTCCCGGAGTTTTGACGAAAATAGCCATATGGGATATTATGTCATGGGGAGAAGCTAAATGGAAATAGTATACCCCTGGTAAACTTACATAACTATGGAAAATCACCGTTTTTTTTTTATATGGAAATCAACTATAAATGACCATTTTCAATAGCTATGCTAAATTACCGGTAGCATATGGAGATTCTACGCAATTATATAGGGATAATATATAATTCTGGGATTGATGGTGGTACAATGGGAGATCATGGGGGTATAATTCATATAATTCATGGGGTCCTCAATTAACCCAACTAGAAGCTGGTGACCCAGTTCGTCAGCCAAGTTGCGATGACCTAAAGTGGTTATTTACTGACTAAACAGTTGGATTTGATGAACAGAAACGACCATTTAATCAACAACAATGGGGAGTGCCTAGTCGATTTCTGTTAGCTAAGTTGGTTGAAATAACTAGTAACTAGCTTGTCTGTTGTGTGTTGTGGTGACCATAGCTTTAGGTAGATGGGCTAATAAGACAACAAACACACATAGGGGGGTTGTGGCTGCCTGGTTTTGGTTTGATTTGTTCAACCAGAAACAGGTGATACCAACCATTCAGCAATGGCTAAGTAGTGGGTATTCACCCAAGGAACCCTTGAAACCAACCAACCAACCAACCAACCAACCAACCAACCAACCAACAATAGGGTAATTTGGTGGATCAAGCTGCTTGCTGACCCTCGATACACCCATAGCATTGGGTATTTCACCTCAGGGAAACAAGGTTGGAGGTGTTGAAACTTTGCCGGAAGCAGGCCACAATCAACTCGTTTCTGGGGAGCGAGCATACTTCAGTGGTCGATATTGAGTAGTTGGATAATGTCACTCCTTCTGAAATACTGATCATTGAATACCAACCATTAACCAAAAGTATGGCACAGTACACCATTCAATCGAATGTTAGTAAAGCAATAATTAACCAGCTATATTCTGATGGTTTAAACCACCCTTTTATGGCAAATTTGGGGCTGGTCTCCTATTGCTTTACTAACATCAATGGATTCTAATAATTCTACTCATAGTTCAATGTATTAAAAGTGCATGTGTTTTTTTTGCTGGTTAAGTTGAGGTCATTGACCCTTAATCCAAGGAGAATTGAGAATTGTTTTGCTGTTTAGTAACTTCCGATGCATTGGTCATTCGCAAAATATTTATTTCAAGACTATTGTGGTTTATTAAATGTTTACCCAGGACAATGTATTTCGCTTAAATGTTTGAATTATATATTGGGCCAGTTTTATTTATGTTCAATGTTTCCTGACTATTTGACTTTACGGAGTTGCTGATTGCAACCTGGCTGTGTCCTGTTGTGTTAAATCCCAATAAATGTTGATAAGTGGATTGCCATTCAAATTTAAAAAATGATGGTAGGTATACAATATCTGGTTGGTGGTTTGGAACATGAATGGATTATTTTTCCATATTTCCATATATTGGGAATCATCATATCCCAACTGACGAGTTCTCATATTTTTCAGAGGGGTAGGTATACCACCAACCAGATATATAACCATCATCAACCATCATTAACCACCATTAACCATCATTAACCATCATTTATAGATGCCATTTATAAACCAACCATTTTTACTGGGAAGATCCTCATGGGTTGAAAGATGTTGAAAGATCCTCCGACAGCTGCAGGCGGAAATTGAGGAGAGCTACTTGGTGGATGGGCTGACGGAGGAGGCCACGACATTGTGTCGCGACGCGACTGATGGCTTGCTGACGACTGGTTCATCCTACTCCTACTCATATATTTTCATAGGGAGAATAGGGATGAGCCATATTAAGTTGGCTATTATTGGTTAGATATCCCATGAATTTCTCATAAATTATAAGATAGCCATAAAAACAGCCATAACAATTTCTTTTTAAAAATCCAATTACCATTTGGTAATTTGACATAGTGATGGAAAAATGACCCATTGAAAGCTGATTTTTATCTATATTTCAACAATTAATTCTCCACAGCCGTGTTAAACTACCAGAGGGTAGGTTGCAATCCAAATGAACATTGACACTGAGAATTGAGAAAATAGAATAATAATTAGAATAGCTGGTTTTTGGACGAAAGTAGTTGTTCAACTCTTTATTTCACGGGGTCTATGCTAGTTGGAGGATGGCACATGTTTTTTCCCGAATGCGTAGCAAGGGTTCCCGTTTCACTGTGGGGGTCTGGGGGTTGAGGGTGTGTTCGCTCGACCTTGCGTTTACGTCCGCAACCGTTCGCAACCGTCCGCAACCATCCGCAACCGTTCGTAACCGTCCGCAACCGTCCGCAACCGTTCGCAACTGTTCGCAACCGTTCGCGTGAGGACCGTATGGCCGTGCCTGTGGTAAGTTCTGCAGAAGGGGTCCTTTTTGGAGGTTTCGAACGTCTCGTTGCTTCGTTTGGCGTGGCAGGCATGGCACTTTTCGTGACATTCAGACGTGTTTTGTAACGTGTCGAAAGTCGTTTTGTGTGGCAGGCGCAATACTTTTGCGACGTTTTCAGAAGATGCGTTGCAGTTTTCGTGGCAGGCGCAGCACTTTGGAAGTGTCCATCGTCATTTTGTGTAGCAGGCGCAGCACTTTAGACGTGTCGTGTTGCGTGTCTGCAAATCGCATTGGCAGGGCTGCGTCAAGTGGCGACAAGGTGCAGATTCCGTGGCAGGCGTTGCATTTTGTGAGATATGTTGAAAATTGACGGAAGCTTCGCACAAAACATCGATTTTGAGATAGCAAATTTTCATGTTCCTGAATTAATAACTCGTAGGAAAACTTCGATCTTGAGTCATCTTGAGGCTACAAACTGTCAAAATTGGAGGAAGCCTCGCACGAAATGCTCGTTTTGATGCTACCACGTGTCTCGTCTCGAGTCTCTGGTTTCTCCTGTGGCCTCGCCGTGTCTATGGGGGAAGCTGCAAAACCTCTCCTTCCTTTTTCCACGTTTCCAACTGTGAAAACTGGCGGAAGTCTCGCACGAAGTGTTGGTTTTGACGCTCCCACCTGTCTCGTCTCGAGTCTTTGGTTTTCCTGTGGCTTCGCCGTTGCAAAACCTCTCCTTTTTGGAGGTTTCCAAGCAGGTTGTAGTGTTGTTTTGCATGGCAGGCGCAGCACTTTGTGACATTCCAACCTGTTTGATAACGTATCGAAAGTGTCAAACTTAGCGGAAGTCTCGCACGAAATGCTCGTTTTGCTGTGCCCACGTGTCTCGTCTCGAGTCTCTGGTTTTCCTGTGGCCTCGCCGTGTCTTTGGGGGAAGCTGCAAAACATATCCTTTTCGAAGGTTTTCAAGCAGGTTGTAGTGTTGTTTTGCGTGGCAGGCGCGGCACTTTGTGACATTCCAACCTGTTTGATAACGTGTCGAAAGTGTCAAACTTAGCGGAAGTCTCGCAAGAAATGCTCGTTTTTCCGTGCCCACGTGTCTCGTCTCGAGTCTCTGGTTTTCCTGTGGCGTCTCCGTGTCTATGTGGGAAGATCCACACTCCACACTCCACATTTTACACTCCACACTCTACACTTTACACTTTAGACTCCACACTCCACACTCTACACTTTACACTCCGCACTTTACACTTTGCACTTTAAATTCCTCACTCCACACTCCACACTCTACACTCCACACTCCACACTCTACACTTTACACTCCACACTCCACACTCTACACTTTACACTCTACACTTTACACTTTCCACTCCACACTACACTTTACACTCTTCACTTGACACTCTACACTCCACACTCTACACTTTACACACTCCTCACTCCACACTTTACACTCCTCACTTTACACTCCACACTCCACCTCCACACTCCACACTCCACACTCCACACTCTATACTCTTCTCTTTCCACTCCACATTCCACACTCTACACTTTACACTCCACACTTTACACTTTATACTCCTCACTCCACACTCTACACTTTACACTCCACACTTTGCACTTTGCACTTTACACTCCTCACTGCACACTCTACACTTTACACGCCACACTCCACACTGCACCACACTCTACACTCTACACACACCACGCTCCTCACTCCACACTCCACACTTTACACTCCACACTCCACACTTTCACCCCACACTCCTTCCGCACTCCACACTCTACTATTGCAGAAAAGTGTTCTGCGTGACTGCATATCCATGTGTTTCGACATCTGTACCACTAACATACGTGTGAGCATTCAGGTTCGTGGGCTGCATCTTGTATATATTTTTTATATTTCCTTAGATCTTGACAGACATTTGTGTATGATATGCATATTCATTGCAGTTTCAGGACTTAAAAGCCATCTGTAGCATTTTTGTTGTACATTAGGATTGTATAGGAGTAACGTGTTTACTCACGATCCTTTCATCTTTATTTGTCATTGTGTTTCAAATTTATTTTACTCATAAATATTCATTGAATCTGAGGCTGCTGGGTCTCTTAACTTGGTTGCGCGCTCAGCGCGATCGCGGAAGCTGCATCCTGGCCCACTGCCTCAAGGGCAAAAACCGATCGGCAGGGCTCTCAATGCTGTTGATCGCCCTCGAGCAGAAAGTGGATTGGAACCATGCAGTCACTTTGTTTGCATTTGATTACGGTCACTGGTGTTTGCTTGGACAATCAGTGTCTTGAGTGTTCAGCGCGGAAAAGACATCCTTTTCCACTGCCTTAAAGGCAAAAACAGATCAGCAGCGCTGGTGACTTTGCCGTTACGGCAAGAACCGGTCGGTGGCACTAGCAACTGCGCTGCTCTGCCTGGAGAAGAGCATCGCGTGGCACGAAGCAGTCACTTTGTTTGCATTTGATTTAAATCAACTGATAACAGGGCTGTAAGCTACAGCCGGTTGGATCAAGCAGCAGCCGGGAAGGTTGGACAGATGAATTGGTTCATGGTTTAATGAACATCAACATGTGACTCATCAAACATGAGCAAGTAAGCGATAAGAATGGTTGGACATGGGGGATCCATGTTTGATGGTCTGGCTGCCATGGAAATTTTGCCACACAACTGGTGAAGAGTGGTGAAGTCGCGACGGCAAATTTGACCATCTAAACCCTTGAGATTTGACCATGTTAACAAGTAAAGAAGGTAAACCCTTGGTGTGTCCGATTGGTCTTTTGGATCTGGGTTAAAAATAATATGATGGTTTACTTATTTAAGTGAAAAAAATGGGGATTAGCTGGCTTAAGTTAAATCCTGGTTCCTGATTAAAGCGATTGATTACCAATCTGTGGGGGTACCCCCAAAATGGATGGTTGTCATGATGAAAAAAACACTTGAAATGGATGATTTGGGGGTACCCCCATTTGGCTGCAGGATATTCACCTACCAAGCACTTAGAAATCCTCAGTTGTGCACTTTGAAAGCCTCAGATTTACCCGGCTGGGAGCTGTGGTTTCTTGGCTGTTTGTGATGGTGATTTGACCGACAACGAGGACCCACAAATATGGCTATGAAGAGTTCAATATGTGGATTTTCCCTGGCCAAAAGACGAAGTACTGACGGGTATATCACTATTTCAATGGGAATTTCAGGATCCTAAAATGGAGGTACCTACCATATATAAGGCCTATGTAAGGGAATATCCCCACAAAATATGGCCTTATATGGTACAGTACCTCCATTTTAGGATCCTGGAATTCCCACTGACTATTGATGAAATGATTCTATGTGTTGGTGATATCGCCGCTATGTCGTTGAAGCACCTTGGCTGTTTGTTGGTTCGAGTCGTTTTTGCAAAAGGATGTCCAAGCGATCTAAATCCGCATTTTTCAGTTGGCTCATTTGCAGTCTAAATCCACCATCAACCCTGCCTAGATAGCCTAGTTGTAAACTGTCCCACTTTTCTTGGGCCATAAATCCTAATTTTGGATGGATCCTCATATTTTGCGGATAAACATCATAAATCCAGATTTTTGGATGGTTAAATCCTCATCTTTTGGATGGTTAAATCCTCATAAATCCATATGTTTGGTATTTTTTGGTGCTGAAATCCACAAATTCCCTTAGGCACCAAACAGCATCAGCGTACCCCATTCCCATCGAAGTGGCAGGATCTCTTCGACGTGGAGGAAGAGGCCCAGCTGTCAGGGTTCACCACCAACTAAGTGGGACTTCATAAAGCAATATTGCATTACTTGTTATTTATGGTTATTAATGGTAAATAATGGTTAATCATGGTTAATAATGGTTTATTAATGGTTAATAATGTTTATTATCTGGTTGGTGGTTTCAAACATTTGTTATTTTTCCATACATTGGGAATAATCATCCCAACTGACTAATATTTTTCAAGATGGTTCAAACCACCAAGCAATATTGCAGGGTGAAATTAGTTAAATTTAGTTAACCACCATTAATAATGGTGGAATTGGTATAGAATGTATATCATGGGGATATCAAGGAAAATATGGTAGGGATATATAGGGATTACTTATGATCATTTATTCTTTTTTTGGATGGAGTATATAACTCTAAAGTTATCTAAACCAGACACGGAAGATTCCACAGCCATGGCAATTTAACCAACAAAAAAGTGGTACAATGGGATATCATGGCAAAATGGGATACAATGGGGGCTAACTATCGAGCCAACTACTTTTACAGTGGTGCCCCATGTGAGGTAAGGGGACTTAAGCCTTGATTCGAGCACCAAAAATAGGGAGATTGCCGAAAAAAGTAGCTGATTTATGTTAGCTAAGTTGGTTGAAATAACTCAAGTAGCTGGTTTGGATTATGCTTGTTTTGGTGACTTAATAGGGATATTAATTGTGATTTAATGGTGATCAACCCTGTGGTAATGGAATATTAATGGCTGGTTGGTGGATCATCCAACATCTAAATTACCCTGTGGTAGACGTTTACATAACTATGGAAAATCACCATGCTATTAATGGGTAAATCAACTATTTCACTGGCCATTTTCGATAGCAAACTGTTTGTTTACTAGAGGGTAACTAAAGTAGCTGTTTTGGATTATGGTTTTGTTATATGTGGTTATAACCCATAATTAGATTGGGTTATAAACCAACATAACTAGGGGGCACCATCCTGCATAATTTGGCAACATGGTTCTGGGTGGAGAAAAATCCCAGTTAGTTGGTTGGTGAATGACCCTGGTAATTTTAAGTCGAAGCTGCTTATCCCATTGGTGATACCAGGACCCTAACAAGGAACACCCTTCCCGGGGGGGTCCTTTTTAAGCTTTTTGGGTGGTGGTTGACGGTGTTGAAATACACTCTGGTAAACATACAAAAAGCTATTGAAAATGGCCGTTTATGGTTGATTTACCCATTAAAAATGGTGATTTTCCATAGTCATGTAAACGTTTACCAGAGGGTATATGTTGGATTGTATTGCTTTGGTATCTTCCAATGCCAAGCGCTCCTCTTGTTAGCCTGTGCAAAGGTTCTTCCACCAATCCCACTCTTGTCCTCGAGCGTGGATGAATGTTTTATGCCTTGCAATTCCATCCTAGCTACAATGCAGCGCACACCCTGACCAACTGCCTGATGCACACAGGGGCTTTGCCATAAACTAGTGATCAACCAACTAGCTAAGTATTGGGGGCCGAATCTTGTCCTATTTAGTTGTGAATGCAAATCTTGTGTGGTTAAACCCCCATTCTGTCAGTTAAATGTTTTTTTTGTCGGTTAAATCGGAACAGCGACCCCGGACCACATTTTCAGAATCTTCCAGATATCCCTCAGAAAAGCCTTGGGCGAATCGGATGAGCTCAGCGTCCGGCAAGTTCAAACGCAGCAACATGAAGATCTGAGGCTTCAAGCGCAACCCTTCTCAGGAAATCAGCGCCCTGACCTCCTAACGTCTCTCATGAACATGTCTTTTGTAGTTTTCCTGCCACGGAAAATGCATCTTTGCAGATCCTCTTCAAATGCCCCACGCCTGCCATCGTTTTTGGACATGCTACAGAACCTTCACGTTTTGCCCACTTTTGACACGGTGCACAATCCCTTGCGCCTGCCACGCGAAACGACATCTGAACCTCTAAAAGTGAAGCGAGCATGTGGTGTTTTGTACATTTTGACTTCGAAATGTGCTTCGCACCACAATGGTGCACACTTTTTCGACATCTCAAGTTCCAAAAGTGGTGCGACACAGGTGTGTTTTGTGCATTTTGACTTCGAAATGTGCTTTACGCCACAACAGCGTGCACTTTTTCGACATCTCAACTTCCAAAAGTGGTCCGAACCTGATGTGCTTTGTACATTTTGACTTGGAAATGTGCTTCGCGCCGCAACAGCGTGCACTTTTTCATCTCTCATCTGGCCAGATGGCTCCGCACCCGCCGCTTTAGCGAGCCTACTTTTTGACCCTCCGGAGCCACAAATCATTGGAAAAACACGGTGTTTCGCGGCTTTTCTACCTTTTCGCGCATCTGCATCTTCTTTCTTCAGACTCTTTCTCTTCTATCATCTTCTTTCTCTCTTCTGCTCTTCTCTTCTCTCTGCCTCTGCCCATCTCTGCTTTTCATCTGTCCATATTGTCGGACGTTTAACTTCTAAACTTCCTTCGATGATTATATCTATTTATTTATTTGTTATATTTCTTTTGATATGGAAGGGCATGGTCCTGTTTCTGCCGAGCCTGTATTGTGATGGAGTTTCTGGGTGAAGAGTCTATGGGTGAAAATATGTGTCTTGGAAGCGCACTTCCACATCAAATATCGCAATGGTGTTGTCCATCGATTTTGAGGTGGCTATGGCTTTGAAGGAAGTGCTGCAGGCAAAGGGAGAGCTTAAGGTGCGGCCAAAAATCCAAGACTTTAGCATCCGGCGTCATCGCACGGTTC
>Ga0126342_10018173_pt1 | contig 12074 bp, 8 predicted proteins | sample Cyp1metagenome_FD_92528 | JGI IMG/M metagenome (GOLD analysis project Ga0126342, IMG submission 92528) | Coral microbial communities from Lord Howe Island, Old Settlement Bay, Australia - Cyphastrea 1 metagenome | ecosystem: Host-associated > Invertebrates > Cnidaria > Coral ... | reverse complement strand
ATTTCGTCTTCGTGTAATGTGTCTTCGGAATTCGTCTTCGTCTGGTGGAAAAGTGATGCCCACACAGCAACCACAATGAAAACTTAGGCTTTGAAACTGCAGATGTTTTTTTACATGTAAAAACATCATCCCCAATATATGAAATGTCCACTATTTCCTCATGGGAAAATCATCCTCTGATCCAACTGGTTTCTCCTCTAAGCGCCGGAAGTTTCTGAGCTCGGCGATTTCTCGGTAGGCAACCTGGCGCAACGGGCTCTGGAAGCCACGAAAGTTCCTCCACCACTCGTTTCTGTGGTGAAAATGTCCAATAACTTGGATGATAACTTTGCGTCCTCCATTGACAAATGATCTCAGGAAAGCCTTCAACCCGCCTCGAAAGGTTTATGAAAAGCACCTGGGATCAGAGCCAAAATTGAGCATCCAGAAGGTTCTTTCACAGGTCTTCAAATTCTCGTCGGAAACATCATGGAAAATCAGTTTAAACCTGAACCACTGAAGAACCTGTTGTTTTTCCCTGTTTCCACCCATCTGCTGAGTATCTCAACTACCAGAAACACTGTCTTTTCAACATGCTTTTCCTGTTTGGTGTTCCGAAGCGGCTTTGTCATATCTTTTCCAGCATCATCAGCATCATCATCATCATCATCATCTACAGCCGTGGATATTCACATCCCAATGTGTGGCCCCTACGGCCATTGGTTTTCACGCTTCCGCGACCAAGACGAGGTCTGCACAGGTCCTGAAAGAGAAGCCACGCCGAAGCTGGGGATGCGGTCATGTCTACATGGGGATGTAGGCCAGGGGTTAGTCTTATGGGTATAACTATGGGATTCTAACCTCCATAAGTTGGGATATAATATAAGCCCTACAACTATCTATATCTCTATATATATATACATAGTTATAGATATATATATATATATATTGGTGAGCAATTTGGTGAAGCATCCAATTTTCCAGTGAACCATCTTCACTCCTTGGAAAAACACATCTGGGGATCCACCCTCACCCCTCTTCTAAGCCACCGAAAACCATACCGAAACTCCCCGACCTCCAGCCGGATTCCTCGCTTTGTCACAACCTCGATGAGTTTCCACGGAGGGCTAAACATGTGTCGGAGTTGCGGGTTCAAGAAGACTCTACACACGTGTACTACATATGTATAATATGTATAACATAATATTGCTCTATACATATATATATATATATATGATTATATGTATATATATATATATATATATACATATATATATATACATATGTATATATATTTTTTTATTACAAATATATGTATATATACAATTATATATATATATATCATTATATATATATAATTATATATATAATTACTTACATGCAATTATGTGTATATATATATGTACATGTAATATGTTGATTTGGTTGTTTCATAACTACATATATAACCGGTTTCAGCTCAGCGTCCAGCCTTTCCAGCCTGCGGAAGGCTACCCAGCGACCCCAAGGACGCAGCTTTGCCCAATCTGGCGTCAGATGGGGATGCCAATGGTCCCAGAAATGCTGGGTTTACACTCTTACCAAAAATAGGGATTCGACTTTTCTGGATTCAACAATGTCCTTTTGTCATCATTTGTCCACTTAACCTATCTATTAATCAGACAATTGGAAAAGGGACATCTACGGAGTCCACGAATACAGAAACACTGAGAAACATCTCATCTGGAGATGCAAGTTCCAAAAATGGGACATTTCCCAACCCATCCAGGGGAAAGTTGAGATGTGCCTAGGCCGCTCCATAGCTCCGCCGCTATTTGGAAGCGAAAACAGCACCGGAAATGGTGAGCACCGGAAAACAGGGCAGGTAGAAGTGTTGAACACTGCCACACCACATCCAAAGACGCAAGGGTGGAAAATCGGGTGGAAAATCGGGTGGAAAATAGAGCATCAATGGAACTGGAAGACCTGAAACATCTGCAAAGCACAGCCAATGAGAGAAGTCGCAACTTCTGCACACTTGGCTGTGCTCCGAATTCGCGGCACTTTTGATGTCAGACAGCGAAGCCAAACTTATGTCTTAAATGAAGAGCTCATAGCACGCAGCCGAGATTGACTGAGACCATTGGACTCATTGGTCAATGAGTCATAACCAATAGACCTTGGACTGATATCACCTTCACAATGGTCTATCCTTCACAATGTCCAATATTGACCAATATCAACCTTCACAATGACCTGTGAGTTTCTCAGGGCCGCGTTCCGTATGCAGCTCCTCTCCTGATCTTCACCCGCCTTTAGCGAGATCAGAAGAGCTTTGGTCGATTTGTTGTGGGATATCCCCGAGTCCAGCACAATCACAAAAATCATCACAAAATGAGGAGTGACTTCAATTTTGAACCACTCTTCACAATCAATCAACTCCTTTTTTGCGGGGAATCGCCAAAAGAACAACTTGAAACAACTGCCAGAAAAGCGACAAGGCGAATTTTTTGCACGCCTGGCAGCACTGTCGGATAAAGAAATGCATCCGACGCCTAAGACTCGCCACGGGATCAAAATCATGCAGCACTCATGGCATCTTCTGCGTATCATCCCAGGAATGAAGAAATATGAAGAATGCAGGCAAAAAACAAAGACATGTCTGATATCATGTCACTCTGTCATTGTGAAAGGGGACATGTTGCACAGCACAGCACCCAGCTGAGCACTGCAAGTCGTCACAATCTACGAGTATCGTGTCGTATCGTGTCGTATCAATCGTCAAAACGCCTGCAGAGCGATGCTCATAAGTTGCCAGGTGCAACTTGAACTCGACCCAGGGCCCCAGGGCAAAAGAAAACATGTTCCGCAAGGGCAACAGCTGAGAATTGTTGCAGGGAAGTCTACAGTAAACATCACAAAACCTCTATATATATATATGTTTAGTAACCACCAAAAAAGGATAGAATTGTAATTAACTGACCACTATTTTGGCTGGTTTGTACTTGTCCATTTTGTTTCGGGGATAAAAGAAACATCGAAAATAAGCCCTGATCCACAAAAATATCTGCCCACACCTTTGTCCGCAACGCCAAGCTTGAAGCTCCTGCTCCTGCTCCTGCCGAATGGTATGTCCCATATGGAATAGTCCCTCACTCCTTCATAGAATGAAATATCCCCAATAAAGCACCCAAAAATGAATAGACCCAATACTAAATGGTCTTCAGTACTAGCATTTTGGGAAAGGGATTAATCTTACCGATCTTTTTGAATACATGTCTTCTTAGTGGGTTTCCCATCGCGTAACGACAGCAGTACAGCAATGGGTGGCAATTTGCTTCCCAGGTGGACTGATTGCTTCCCCTCGAAATGTCTCCTGCAAGCGCATCTCCAAATCGCAAATCACCTGACAGCGGATCTTTGGGCAGAATCCATGTCCAGGATTGTCCAGGTGTTTTTACCACAGTTACGAGGTTTTCAGTACCCTGAGTACCCTGTACTTCTATTGGGATCAGAAAAGTCAAGTCCAAAGGATCTAAAAGAGACAGGCATGGCCTTACGAAGCACCCGGGCTTCTGCATCTTGCCCACTTCCGTAGAGCCCATAGAGGCTGAAGTTGCTTCGGTCCTCGGACAGGGGAGTGATGGGAGTGACTGGTTATTGGGGATTGTTACGGAATGGGATGATGATCATGATCTCCTGGTGTGATTCCATGTGATTCCTGCAGCAAAATTGTTTATTGCTATCCCATAATAATATGATTTGTATCTATTAGTATTCTACAATAGTATAGCAAAATTAGTGATTCCAATAGCATATTTTCTCATTAGATTAGTATGATTAGTAGAATGCCAATATGAAGAAAAACTATGATCCAATTGGTACACTCTGTAGCTCCAACTGGCTCCGATTTGGATAACATCCAAGGTCCGAAGCGATCCCTCCTAATCACTGAACACTCATTCCATAGTAACCCAAAAAGATCCCCAAAACTAGTACAAAAAGTATTTTCCAGGATTGAAAAGTGAAAATGTTTCCTCAGGAAAAAACCTAGGCGTCCAACTTTTTGGCAAATATTTGGAGTGATTCTAAGTTTAAATGAATAGAGACTCACCAGTTTTCGGATGTTCAATGAGATTTTACAAGAATTTTTAGATCTGACACCACCAAAAACAAGTACCCAGATGTCACCAGTTGAAAAGATCAGAAAAGTGAGGTATTTCGCAAGTTCACCTGAAAAATAAAACCTCCAAAGGGATTTACGTGGATTTAACCTCTCAATTCTTGGAATTCACCTTGGTTTCCCAACAAAAGTCGGTGGAACATGTCGTCTTCGGCCCTGAGTTTGCGGCAGAGGCCTTCTCACTACGCACCGTCATGACGACTTCCTGCTGTGATGCGGCTGTTTCAATCCTCGGAGCCCAACGGGATTTCACCAACTGTGGAAGGTTGGTAGATGGTTTATATAAACCCTTTTGTATATCCCGGATTATATATCCCCTCCTAATCCCAGATTATGATTGGGATACAAAATTAATCCCGGATTGTTTGATAGTAATCCAACAAAGGTTGGGGATGGCTTGTCCACAGGATCTTGGCAACGGCATGGATGTATAGTGAATATATATATATACATACCATCTGGTTATTTAACATAGCCATGGAAAATCACCATTTTTAATAGGTAAACCATCTATAAATGGGCCATGTTCCATGGCTATGTTACATAACCAGAGGGTATATATATATATAGCTTATATACACAACCAACAAATGTGATATGGCATTTCTCATGGATCTCGTTGTCGTCTCTGAGGTCTAGAAAAGGATCCAGAAATGCTGGTTTCACCAAGAACCGCGGTTATCAGGGCGAACCTTAATCAGCCATGGCTGTCATGAGGAAAACTGCAGTGTGTCGAACACCCACGGCCAAAGAAAATCCTCTGGTGTGTCCCTGAAAGAGTTTTGGACACATATGGCGACCAACAGTTCCACAACTTGTTAAGTCATAAAAATTAGACTGTGGATGACTCTGGGGGTGCCAAACTTCTTGCAAGCACTTTTTGGAATAGATATGAATATGAATCATTCACAAACTTTATTGACTTAAGTCATTTGGGATCATTCACGTGACATAATCTTCCTTAGTAATTCATCACTCTCAGCATGAAGCAACCAGACCTTGTGCCCTGCCAAGCAACGAACCAATCCGGTCCCAGTTCTCGTAAGCATCCAGAAAACTCTCCTCACTGCTCACGCTGGGACTGCCTGAGTGAACCACAAAGATGGCCTTGTTGTCGGACTTGTCCCAGCAGTAACTTTGCTGTGACTTGTCGTGGCAAAGTATATTTAGATATATTTAGAATACATATTTATGGATATTGATCGTCCAAATTTGAAAAACATCACGAAGCATGTTCGGAGAGACGAAAATGTCAAATGCTTCAGAGTTGGACGCACCGACTCTTTGGTTCAGCAATTTTTATTCCAAGTTGCGCGATTGAATTGGACTTGGAATAAATGGGCCTGGCGGGGAAAAATGGGAAAAGAAACACCACGGGCCAGCTGCCTGTTTGGAAAAAGGGTCACAAAAAACCGTGTCTGCTCTCGAAGCCGCCTGCTGGGCGGGGCGTACACATTGAAAAGACTTCCTAGGATCAAGTTGGTGCACCGCACGGAGCTGGAATCTTTTGATTCTTTTGGATGAAGTATTTCAGACAAGCTGCCTTCCTTGGCATAGCTGCGGCGCCTGTTCTGGGTGTAATCAATGGATGTCCCTCTGGTGGTGCTGGCCACGGCGGTAATTCCATGATGGTCCCTGGCCACAGCACACCATCGCGCTGGCTGCGCTGGCTGCGCTGACTATGCTGGCCAGTGGACCTTCGGACTAAGTTCAAGGGCAGCTTTGGAATGGAAAATGACGAGTCTCTAGGAACTCCACTCTTCGGACACTTCGTCTCATTAACCTCACTGGTGCTCGGGCCGTCCACACAAAATATTCACGTACGAAACTCAATTTTGTGTGACCCTAATCTTTCCAAACGCAGTGGGAAAATGAAGAAAAATCTCTGAAAAGCACCAACCAGCAACAGCAACTCCAGTCGTTTCAAGCTGGGTGGTCTCTGCCACTGGAAAAGCCACTGATTTTGTTCCCTCACCTGGAGATGGAGAACTCACACCGAGTTCTTCGCAACTGGCGAAGCTTGTGCCACTGGCAGATCGATCTGGATCCATTTTGGTCGAAGCTTTGTCGTCCAATCCGTGGTTTTCTGATTTTCCACTTTGTCGTCCACTCATGTCCGTCCTCGCCGTCGTCTCCTTGAAGGGGCTGTCAACTCCGGCATCATTCATATCTTTCACTAGGCGACCTTCACCGGGTACAGCTAGAAGTTGCCGTGCTTGATGGGAGAACTTCTGGGCAGGCACTTCAACACTGCGTTCACCTGCACTGGACATCTGGAATCATCTGGAATGTGACATCGAGAAATTATGGTCTCTTAAAAATGAGGGATCCCAATATCATGGGTTTCAATACTGAAATTGACTAAAATCGTCTAATGACTTGGATGATTTGGAGTACCCCGTTGACTTAGACAACCCTCCGAATGGTGTCAACATGCCCTCAAAATCCAACGATGCCCTGCTGACCTGTCCATGTTCGGGTGTGGTCAGACAGAATGGTCTACTCTTCAACAGGAAGAAGTAAACTGCAAATATATATATATATATATTATACATACCAAAAGAATGAACATGAGCTGCAACATTGACTAATTGTGACTTTGTGTTTCACCTCTCCGCACCTGCACATTGAACTGTGACTCTAACAAAGCTGCGCTCGGCTGCCAGCCAGTTCTCTTCTTGCGACCTGAAAAAAATGGACCCATTTCCCAAAACAGAGCAATGTCAAAACTACCCTCTGGTAAACTAACATAGCTATTGAAAATGGCCATTTATAGTGGATTTTCCCATTAAAAATGGTGATTTTCCATAGCTATGTTAGTTTACCAGAGGGTATATCCCATGATATATCCCAAGAAATCGAAAAAGTCTTTGGAATTCCACCTCAGTATTGTCCCCACATTAATCGGTCCCAGCGACATCCAGGGCTTCTTCTCCCAGTTCACATAGGCGCGACGCTGGGTCTCATCAAAGGCACGACGAAGGAGACCCTCACCAGTCCCTCCTGCGCTAACCCGTGGAATTCATGGGTTCAACCAACAATAATGGTGTGTCTGTATATACATATATACAATTATATACATATACTGCGTATATATGTCTATATATGAGAGAGAGAGAGGTGTGTGTGTATATATATATATATATGATGTGAATTTTAATGGAAATTTAACTCGTGAAAAATGGGACGAATGGCGGATTTCCTCAACAATACTGAGATAGAACATAGGTATATATTGGAATATTGTTTTGAATTTAATGGGTAATAGCCAACATTATTGTGGAGTCCCTGGTCATCTCATGAATAGAAATTCCATGAAACTCTCCAATGAATGAACAGACGATTATCTCATTCGGTACAATGATGAGAAATGAGGGGATGACCATGCATCCCCGGCAATTCAGAAAATAAACCATGTAACTTGACGCAGAAATGAATCAAGGGTGAAAAAAACCACTGGAAATCAGCACCCAGAAGTTGCTGAGCGCCCTGTCCTTCCGTAAGAAGTGACAAAAAGCGTGGTGACAAACTCACACGGCTTTGCGGGCTCTCTGGCCGCAAATGCCTTGAGTAGGGAAGAAATTTGCGGAAATCTCACATACATGTGTACTTATACTATCTATATATATATATATATACATACGTATATATATATATATATACATACGTATATATATATATACGTACCTATATAGAAGTATGTATACAAGTATGTATATAAGTAGTATCTATGAGTGTATATGTATATATATATACACATATTACACATACATGTATATATATATATACGTAGTAGTATCCCCTAAAGGATAGAAAAGTACTTTACCACTATCTTAGTTGGGATTTTGTTTTTCTATCTTTTTTGGGTTTGCCATATATTCATGTGTGTGTGTGCGTTACATTATGCTACTGGGACGACCAACGCTGACCGGTGTTCAAACATCTCTTATCCACATAAGTTTGCCCAAAAAAGATATATATATATATATATACGTAATCATAAGATACATTATTCAATATGATATACATTGATATACTATGATACTTTCCTGACCACAAGAATCATTTTACCAATTTAAAACCCAGGAATTAGCTATGAAAAAACTGCCATAGATGGCTGTTTTTGTGGCAACTCCCCCATGGCTGCCACATCCCATCCGTCCCATCCCCACCTGTCCGCCATGTCCACGCAACTCGTTCTCCCCACGTGGCCGTCAGCAAAAAACTCGAGCCACCGAGAAGAGAATTTGGATGTCAAGCGGATTCCAAAAGGATTTCACAGTGCTGAGTAAATTATCATACTTCTCTGACCTCTGGAGTGTTACCCCCAATCCTCCCATCATTCCGCTAAAGAACCAGTCTTTTAGCTCTGAACTGCTCCGGGTGATGTTGCAGAGCTATGCTCTGCACCACGGTCACCGACGGTCCAGCTCCACAGCAGGCTCCAACACGGCTGGAAATGTCTGGTTGCTCTGGTGATGGCGGCATACCATGCATACCCTATAGATCCCTTTTTCGTATTTTCCATGATGATCGTAAAGTACATCACAATCTGAAAATATAGGGATACCAAAATATCAAAATCTGGAAACCATTTTCCCGAATGCGGAGCGAAGGGTTCCCGTTTAACTGTGGGGGTCTGGGGGCCGGGGGTGTGTCTTGTTCTTTTCAAAGAAACCCTAATATGTTGCTTTCCATGATCGTTGGACAGCCCACGGAGGTCCATCCCTACAGAACGACGCCTGTTTCACGACAGAAACGACAGCTCGCCAGTCTAATTTGGGGGGGTCGTCATGGACTATCAATCATTGATATGATCCATATGATCCATGTTGTTTGTAAAGAAATGTTGACTTTCAATATCTTTCAATATCTTTCAATGACGAAATTGAAGGTCACATAAAACCATAAGTTGCAATTATGCAAGTTTAATCAAGTTTAGCTCACTTTGGGACTTTTGGAAATATTGATTTCAACATAAAGAAGATACTTTACACATTTTGAACTGCTCCAGTTAGACACAGAATCCACGCCCTCAGCCCTCACTCTACGCCCATCAGACCGGATCCAGTTCAGACCTGGGATAAAGGGTCACCCAGCAAACTTGATGGCGCCATGGGAAAGTCGCAAAAACAATGGCAGTCCGGTTGAAGTAATGATGGTTAGTGATGGTTAACGACGGTTACCTTGATTTAGATCATCACCCATTGCCATTTCTGTCTCTGATTCTCCATGTTCTATTTCTGATTGCCATACTTGTTTTTTTGTTAGAACACATGGTCTTCGCGAACACTTGACAGCAGCATTCTGAGGAGCTCACGAAACCGAGCGAACTCATTTTGGAACCTGGTCAACTTGCAGAGACACCTCAAGAATTAGAAAAACATTTTTATCACTGTCCTCATCTGCTTGGTTTATGGATTCCTGAGTTGGGTGTCCTGATAAAATTTAACTATTTTTTTTAATACTCAAAATGGGCAATCCGGCCTGTCCATATGTTGCTTCAAGAGTCCTAAATTCTGACCCATACTCCGGCTGCCAATGGCACAGCACCAGCCTGCTCCATGTCCTGAATCAGTTGAAAAAACGCTGAATCCAGTGGCAACATTTCGAAATCACTGAAAGTTAGACATAGTGTTTAAATGTGTTTAATGAACATTGAACTAACAGAACATGCACAACTCTGCGCCCTGTGGTCCTGCCATTTGTTCAACATGATCTTTTGACCTCAAAGCGCTGCCCGACTAGCCCAAGAGCCACAAGGGGGTTATATGCTGTAGCTTGAAGTGCCTTTTGGATTCGCCCAGCCGAAATCGTTTAAACCCCTCATGTTTGAACTTGATTCAAGAAGTTTGGGTGTGTGAGAATATAGGGCGTACCCACAAAAAGGGGGAGTTTCAATGGGAAAATGCTGGTTTCCAGAGATCCAGAGTTCCAGTGTGTCGTGGCTCCGTTGCTATTCTTGGGCTCAGCTTCGAAACGATGCACTCCCCCGTTTTAAAGGCTGAAACAGTTCACTGGGATTTTGGGGGTAATGTGGGTAAAACAATATCATAAATATCATTATTAACCATCATTAACCATCATTCACCATCATTAACTATCATTCACCATCATTAACCATCAGTTAAAAATTCTGTAAAGTATCTTCTTTATGTTGAATATTTAATATTTACCATATTTTACCATCATTGAATCATTGACCACAATTGGTTTACCCAAATTCGCCGCCAGACAAACCCAGGCGGCTCCGCCGAGCTCCTGGGCCTCTGACAGCAGAGCAGCGCCTCGCGTCGCACCTCACGAGACTTCTGCTCTGGAGCTGCCATGAGCTCCATGACCTTGGAATCCGAAGCGACGGTAACGCCTTGGAATCCTTAGAAAAACCGAAGAAAGCCCGGTGGAAAATCCAGGTTTTAGCCATGAACTCATGGAAAATGAGGAAAAGACTCTGATTTCTCCAAATAGATGAGAATCTCAGCAAAACGAATCCGCGAGTCAAGCTAAAGTGGTAAAGCCAATAAGCCAATGCCATAAACCATCCCGGATTTAGAAACATAGATTCCATCTCATCCCAAATGATAAATGGAGGTTTCCTGAGTCATGGGGGGACCCCAGTAGTCATCCTTTGATTTTCGGATTCTCCATGAAATAAACATAAATAAACCATCCAGCAGCTTGGGGGTACCCCTTGACTATGGAAACTTCCAAATGCACTGAGCGTGCCACCTTTTCCTTCACCTGAAACTGGGCCACCTGCAGTTTCTCCGCACTTCAAAAGCACAAGAGGGGGGTAGCCAAATAAAGTGGGAAGATAAATATAGATAGATTGAAAAAAAATCTAGGGATAAAAAAAAGTACTTTGAGTGATTGTTGTATCTGCTGTTCTGCTTCTGCATCGTTTAATATCTATAAAACGATGGTTGGAAAGCCAATACACAACACAGCGGATTGACACAGGCACCCGAAAAAATATTCGGTGGCGGCTGAGCCATATGAGCCATCTGTGCGAAGAATATGAATATCGGTTGTCGTACTGAGGTGAATCTGTCCAAATTGGGAATGGACAGCAAGCAAGAATTGGAACGATTATGTAAGGGCAAACAAAAAATTGCAAAATATCCGGAAAAAAAAAGAAACCAAGAATCAGCGCTCAATTTCAGACTTCAGCACAGAAATGTGGCTTCATGGGAGGTCTGGGTCAATCATGGCTCCAATCTTCGCCAATCTTCGCAGCCGCCCTGCCAGTCGTACCTTCTTTTTTCCTAGAGGATGAAGAGTCACGAACTCGCCAATGTCATGGCCTCGCATCTCGGCAGCGAAAATCAGTTCCCCATACTACCGAGTGGTGGAACCATGATAACCATGTTTCTTGTTTAGATTTGGCACATGTTTTGCCAGCATCACCATTCATCACATGTTTAGATCACCAAAAGAATGTCCAAACATGTTGCCAACTATCAGCACAACTATAATCCTATTCTCATTATCGCTATTACTACTGCAGTTCTATTGAAAACAATTCCCAACTATCCCCAACAATCACCTGTAAAAATCCTGTCTGAAACCACAAATACCCCAAACCATCACAACTATACATCAAATTCATGTACATCTATCCATCCATCCATCTATCCATCCATCCATCAATCCATCCATCCATCCATCCATCCATCCATCCATCCATCTCTACATCCATCCATCCATCCATCCATCCATCCATCCATCCATCTCTACATCCATCCATCCATCCATCCATCCATCCATCCATCCATCCATCCATCCATCCATCCATCTCTACATCCATCCATCTCTACATCCATCCATCTCTACATCCATCCATCTCTCCATCTCTCCATCTCTCCATCTCTCCATCTCTCCATCTCTCCATCTCTCCATCTCTCTATCTCTCTATCTCTCTATCTCTCTATCT
>Ga0126342_10018172_pt1 | contig 12074 bp, 14 predicted proteins | sample Cyp1metagenome_FD_92528 | JGI IMG/M metagenome (GOLD analysis project Ga0126342, IMG submission 92528) | Coral microbial communities from Lord Howe Island, Old Settlement Bay, Australia - Cyphastrea 1 metagenome | ecosystem: Host-associated > Invertebrates > Cnidaria > Coral ... | reverse complement strand
TTGGAAAGTTTGTCGCAGACAGGTTCCAGCCTTCCCTCAGCCGCCTCAGCCGCCGTGCAACATTGCCGCTATGCAGGCAGAGGTCGGGATTGTTCAGTCGAGATCATTGGAAAGATCGCATAATGTGCAGAAGTTGAAGCAGGTTCAAGTGCAGACAGCAGCACGTTTCATCAAAAGTCGTGGGAGGTCAAGGAAGTGCAGGTGGAAGCACCATTGGAACAAAATGAACCTGGACTTTGGCTTGAACTCCACACATTCCATCTTAAAACACAAGTGGTTCGCCTGAAAGACCACAAAAGTTCATTTAATTGTTTGTGCTTTCAATCAGGTAAGACCATCTGAGCCAACATGTTTTTCATGTGTAGAAGTCACATCACATCGAACTGTTGCAGGCATTGGCTTGGGAGCAGAGAAACATGAAGGAGCCCACAGTTTCTTTGGTGCAGCCTGAGGCACTTCGATTTAAGTCAACAGCAAGAATCGTCCGCTCTCGTCATTCCACTATGGCTTTGTTGAAGTTCACCTTGCATCTTTTTGGGTTGTAATCAGCAAGCCGTTTTTCAATGAGTTTGCCATAATGATGAGGATGACATTGAAGTGGCTTGAGAGCTTGCTTGTTTCTGCTGGCATGCGACTGACTAGGTTTGTGAATAAATTCTGAACCACAGAGTTTCCGCAAGCAGTGCCAGATTTGGTGGTCGCATGTGTTTACCTATTTTTGGACCTGGTTCGCCTGATTCATTGTGTGGCTTTGCCGGGAAAATTTTGTTCAAATGCTTTCAAGTTTCAGGCTGATCGAAAAGCATGTTGCACACAGGTTCCAGCCCTTCCTCAGCCACCTCAGCCCCCTGTAACATGAATCAATTTCAATCATCATTGTCCCTAAGAAATGGCTACGATTGGCCGCATACCCTATTTTCAGATTAACCCATCCATCTCTATATCAACATGATTTCGATATGGCCAGTTTGGCCCAAAGCAGAGATCTTCTGCCTCAAATTCTGCATGCGTGTTCCCATGATCTTGAAGCTGAGGTCAATTCCGATACCTCTGTGATTGTAATTGTGGGTCTTGTCCCCCGTTTACCAGTCCACCAGAATCTTTACTTCGCGCTGTATTTTCCCATACTACGGCTTTGTTTCGGTGTATTTGAGACCCCTCGGGTGCGGGTTGAGAGAACACTCATTCACAGGAAGGGGAAGAACAAACTGCTGGGATGCTTGTAGGGTACCTCAGTGATGCGCGGTGCAGCGATTTGGAACTTGAGAGCAGAGTTCTAGCTTCATATGTTTACACAATATATATATATATATATGTATGTATGCATGCATGCATGTATGCATGTATGTGTGTGTATGATGTAATGTATGTCATGTATGTCATGTATGTAATGTATGTAATGTATCTAATGCATCTAATGTATCTAATGTATCTAATGTATGTAATGTATGTAATGTATGCATGCATGCATGCATGCATGCATGGCATGGTATGGCATGGCATGGCATGGCATGGTATGGTATGTATGTAATGTATGTAATGCATTTCATGTATGAAATACATGGAATGTAATGTAGTGTAATGTAATGTAATGTAATGTGATGTAATGCATTGTAATGTAATGTAATGTCATGTAAAGCAATGTAACGTAATGTAACGCAATGCAATGTAGTGTAACGTAATCCAATGTAATGTAATGTAACGCAATGTAATGTAATATAATTTGATGTAAATATGTATGGATGTATGTATGTATGTAATGTTTGTTTGTTTGTTTGTATGTATGCATGCATGCATGTATGTAATGTATGTCTGTCTGTCTGTCTGTCTGTCTGTCTGTCTGTCTGTCTGTCTGTATGTATGTATGTATGTAATGTATGTATCTAATGTAATGTAATGTATTGTAATGTAATGTAATGTAATGTAAGCATGTATGTATGTGTGTATGTATGTATGTATGCATGGATGTATGTATGTATGTACGTATGTACGTATGTACGTATGTACGTATGTACGTATGTACGTATGTACGTATGCACGTATGCATGTATGGATGTATGGATGTATGGATGTATGGATGTATGGATGTATGGATGTATGGATATATGGATAATATGTATATAATGTAATTTAATTTAATGTAATGTAATTTAATGTAATGTAATGTATATGTATATGTATATGTATAGGTATATGTATATGTATATGTATATGTATGTACCCATTTGACATCAATCATCCAGCCAAACAGTGTTCTTTATGTTTTGAGATAGACTCAAAGCAACACACAAGTCCAGCAAATGGTGAAGCTACTCCCAAAAACCATACCCCATGTCCTCAATAACTCATTTATTTGGTGTGGTTTAATCGTTGCGTATTTAATACATCTTACCAATAAAACTTTGATTTGTCATTGGATTTTCAGCTTAATAGTCTCATCCTTCATAGAGTTGCTTGATGTCCCTGCCAGTTATCCCCAGGATGCACCCAACGAGGCCGAGGCGGCCGAGGCTTCGGCTTCGGAGGTGGCTCTCGGACCGTTGCATCTTAGGTCACTACGTTGTTGGAATCCATGGCTATTTCCTTGGGAAAGATGAGCAAGTTACCAACGAAGAATGAGATGTGACGAGTGAGAAGCCCATCCAACTGTTTTTGAAACAATCTGGGGGCGCATTGGAATCAAGAGACAGGGTCCTCAGCTTCAGAATGGCACCCAGTTGATCGAGCACAGCTGGCAGGACGAAGATGATGTGCCCCTCTCGGAAATGATCAGCTGCCAACAGGTGCCAAAACAGACAATGTGGATCAATGTGGTAAACCCAATGCCATAAACCTATAATTATGAACCTACCATGACTGGGGATGGTTAATAGCAAAAAAATGGTGATATTGGGGATGCTTTATACTTGGATTTATCACATTGGAAACAAGTATTCTGAGACACGTTGTGTCATCTCCAGCGAGTGGACAGCCCAAGAGAAAGACACATAGCCTGGATGTTCCTTGACTTTCCTGGCTGGAAATTTGTTGAGATCCATGCAGACAATGAAAACCATCAACCATGAAAATGATATCCAACCATACAAAAACCATGAAAACGTCTGAAAACTCTCTGGGCGCAACTTCGAGTGAGTCAAAACGTTATCCGCTTCGGGAATTGATTTAACAAAGTAAACCAAGAGCCTCTGGTCACCCCATGCTGAAAGGAGCAAGATGATTTGCCCCTGTTGGAAATGGTGAGCAAGGTTCCCGGGACAAACAAGTTGGAGTTCCTTTCGGTATGGTTAACAGTTTCCCTGATATGGATTGATATGGTGATGGTGAAATTGGGCAAATAGGCTACGTTTTTTCTGGCAATCTCGTCATCATTGGCAAAATGGGTAGTCTCAGTGGCATAGAGTAGCGGAATCATGTGTGGGTTGCCGAAGATGGGTTCGGGTCGTTTGCAACGGTACTTTTGCGCGATTCAGATTTGCATCAAACTGTGTGAGCCCCACTTGTCCCCAGAGTGGGTGTCCCATGTTGTCCGTGTTTGGGGGAAGCGACCCAGCGCAGGGTTCCCACCATTGAGAAATTGCCCTAGTTTAAGAGGTCATAGCGCCCTGGTTGAAGTATTTTGCAAAGACACAAGACGTAGAAGAAAAGGCATCTAGAACATCACGCACTGATTCTTCGATTCGTAAGATGCAGTTAGTGAAACATAGCGAAACACAGTGAAACTGTTGCATGGTGCTTTCATTTCATGTTCAAAGAAAACAGCGGTGCCCTTGCTGCTTCCACAAGCGCCGTCAGGCGAGTGCGAAGCCACCTCGAACGCGGGCGAGACGAAGTCCCTTCGCTGAACCGCTGGGAGATAGGGCGCTAAAACGCAGGTTAGGATTTTGAGCGGGTTAATCTTCCGATTTTTTCTGGTGTTCTTTTAATAGATCATGAGGATCGTCCATGAACATTTTTTCATAGTGGATTGGGGCACCGGTTTCTTGAGATTCCAAGCCAATTGCTTCAAGTCAAAACGATCTTTTTTTTAGCGACAGTGAGGCCAGGCAACAGCCTTTTTCGAGGTTGTTTCCTGGTACTTGTTCAATTTATCTCTGATATTCTGATGTACTTTCAAGCTGGTTAGAAAAATCGAGGACCTTTTGGCCCCCCTAGTCAGAAATCATTTTGAAGAATTGCTGCCATAAAAGATGTCGAAAGACAACCTGCATGTATTTCTTCAGATTTCGAAAGGCGCCTCGAAGTTGCACCAATGTCGTCTTTGAAGCATCTTTGTCCTTATCATATTTTTTATACGTCCTATAGACTAGATAGATATCCTACACATGCATCTGTTGCCATCGCAGGCAGCGGCGCCACACACCCACAGGTGTCGATGAGGTGTGGGGGGTGAAAAGATGTGGAAAAATGGTAGGTGAAATTTGAAACTTGGTGAAAATGTGGTCATTGAATGGTTACACCAACGAATTCATGGGCTTTAAACATGTTTTTGACGGGTTATGAATTCCATTTGCGTGGTGTGCGGAAGTATGTGGTTTCAAAGCGGGATGCTCACCATCCGTCAATCATCATCATCCCACTGGTCGCATGGGATCTTCCGATGCATGGTCCTGGTAACAAGCTGAACAGTGACCTCCAAGCGGGGAGGCATCAAAATGGCCTTTGTTCATCGTGATTTTGCTTCTATTCAGTATATTGAGCTGTTTTTGGCAACTGAGGTGGAGCAAGATCTGCTGCATTGTTGAATAAAGTACTGGTGCCGGTGGTTTGGAATGATTGACTCACTTGGTGACCTTCAGTTTCAATGAGCTTGGAGAAAAGAATCAGATGACCAAGTGCGCAATCACCCCACTGGTAGCAGAGAACAGCCGGCTGCAAGGTTGCCGTTGACCTTTGGGAAACGCCATGTGGAAAACCAGAGGATGGATGTGCCACTCACATCCAAAGCTTCCTATTTGGACTCCAGGCTGCAAAGAAGTGTACATGTTGCACGCATCAAAAAAAAAACAGAAAGAGGTTGCATCAATATTTCAGCATCCAGATGTGACAAGATATACATAAATTGTATAGATATATATACTACACACTCCTCAGTCTCAATATAAGTCTGGCATGGTTTCACCATTTATGATGTGGATAATAAGTTGTGCCTGGAGCTTGTGCACAACCTCAGTTGCACTGGTGGCCTGTAGTGGAACACCAGCATCAAACCTTCAACATCCACCCAAACCACCCCACCAGCTCGGATATGTGGGGTATGGTGTATGAGACTATATTTTGCAAGAACACTAGCAGGTTGCTCACTGTTCCTTCTGGTTCTTTTTGCTTGGCAGGATTAATCGGTTTTTGTTGTTGAATGATTTTGAAGAATACCCATTCTTAGATCCATCTTGTGGCAGAAAGAGAATCTGGGATGTTTTCAACCCTTGCCATTGAAAGGAACAACTTCCACCTGCCTTGCTGCCAACACAAAAACAAGCAAGGGAGTATCAACCACCTCGAACACCTTCACGGTTTCAAATACCTTTCCGATGTCCATGCCTATTAAGGATTTTTACCTGTGAAGCAGGTTTGAAATTCTACATTCTAGGACAAACCACTGTATGGCTGGTAGAATCATTGAACAGAGGCTGGATTGGGGCAACTCGTCTGGTTTCCGCGCTCCTCGCAGCTCAGGAATACTTTGAGCAAGCATTGGTCTCGGACGCTTGTTGCAGATGTGCCTCAAAAAGGGTGGTATTAAAAGCAAACCCCATCTTCTATGGAACGGGCAGAATATGTTGATGAGGGAAAACTGCAAGGACTATTATGTGTGGACCCTTCAAACCGGCTGAATTTACACGACAAGATCAAGGTATCAAGTATCAAGTGATAGATTGGCTTCTGTTAGTCCATTGAACTATAGTTATTCATCCCAAAAAAGCAAGAGTGAGTCGTATGAGTGAACTTCAACGACTTTGCCAATCAACTCACAGAATTGGATGGGAAAAAAGTACAGGAAACCATGGACCGTCCTATGAAATATGGGACGTTCCGGCTTTCCTGTAAATTTTCCCTTAAACCAGACCGTTGAACTGTCAATCTCCATTGGTTGTGAGTTAGCGGTCAATATCCATCCAGCACCAGGAGATGCAGCAGCACCTCAGCGCCTGGTCCGTTTCCGGCCGCTGCCGTGATGGGAACGCCTTGCGGGTGGAGGAAGTGCTGCTTGGCCCGGCCAAGGCCTGCGGTGAAAAACGTCAGAAAATCTGTGGTTGTTTTTAAAGTTTGGGTGGCAAAAATGGATGCAACTCCCACAAGAATGGTGGTTTTATGGGGATGTGAACCGTTGACCAACCAGTTTGCAGGAATATAATATGAGTTTGTTTGAAATTTGGGTACCAAAATGTCAGACTAGCATAGACTAGCCATATATGGGATGTAGACTTATGAAAACGACAAATGGATGGTTCCGTATGGTTGGGGAATACATTGCTGCTTGCCTGACTTTAGTGTTTTTGTGGGAGGATAATCGATTTGTAGTGAGGGGTACTTGGAACGCGACGTGCCTTCATTTGAATGATGGGAATCTCTTACGAACAGAACGGCCACATGGCGTCGTGGTGGAGTTAAGCTATCCGCTGTGGTAGACTTGAGTATACCCTGATGTTCGTCCCACTTCGGTTTTATCTGTAGCTGAGTTCAGCTAAAAAATAGTGGCTACCGGCAATTTACCATAGGTTTCTGCTAACCGTGATTTGGACCATAGATTTGAGCCGAAAGACGATTCGTCACAAACGAAAGTGACCTCCACTAGAGGTCCCACTCATTCGCTTCAGTGGTTCAGTGGTTCAGTTTCCTTTCAAAAACACATTGAAACATTTGAAACATCTTCAAAAAAGACTTGGCTTCTGTATGTTTCTGCCGGATACCTCCTATGATCTATGGCCACGATCTCTCCATGCTTTCATCCAGGAAGATGCCGCTTTCGCTGCCATGCTCTTCAATCGAGCCAAGCTTCGTCAAGGCCGAAGTGATGGTAAGATCGACCGAAGAACACCACCTGTAGATGGAATGGGTGAGCCATGGATCAGAACTTTTGAAATACAAGGTATCAAGAGTTTGGACAGCTGCCCATATACTATAGATTCTATAGATGCACGTATATGCTAGTTTCTGTAAGATTTGTCCCAGCGTCACGTTGTGGCAATGATCTGAAACCCTGAAAGTGAACTTGGCTTTGCTCATCGATTCAGCTATTATCTGGTTATCGAAATTATAAAAACTAGATGCAACCGCCAATTGCCTTTTGAGTTGTCAAGCTACCGTCCAAGTTCATGACACATTACCTTAAATGTGATCATCCGAAGTGGCTTTCAGATTTTCCTTGCTTTTCAAGAACTTGTCCGAGGCAGAAAATTCCAGCAAGACCCATATATTTGGGCGTAAAAACTAGGGAAGTTTCTTGTAGATGTTTCCTTTAAACCAAGCCATTGAAACCTCAGCAACGTTGGCTTCCCAATTATTTCCCCATAATCATCCTATAATCATCTTCTAATGCTTGTACCATAATCATCCGTTAACAATTCCCTTCATATCCCCGTATCCATATCCTTGCGCACTAGATTTCCGCTACCAGGACAGCTGACTTCCTGCGCCAAGAACGACTTGTGGGTCGTGTTGCAAGGCTTTGGTGATGCCCTGCTCTTCCGGTCCCTGTGGAAAGGAGTTTCTTGGTGCCACAGATGGGACCTGTCATGGTTGTTCTCGTGGTGGGGGGGGTACCCTCTAGTAGTTTAAAGCGGCTATGGAAAATCACTATGTTTAAAAGGTTAAGCATCATAAATAGTTATAAATTGGCAATTTCCCATGGCTATGTTAAATAACCAATGAGTATAAGCAACGAAGACTAGGGAGTTAACCCACCAGTTGATGAGGATATTTTCTGGTTATGGGAATAGAAGCAACAATATGGGGAGGCGTTGAAACCACCCTGTTTGAATGAGGATGGGGATGCAATTCGGACGGTAATTGGCAATGTGATATGGCTTGAAACGGACATGATGTTAATACTTTGTTTGTAGTGGTTATGCCAACTAGTTGATGGGGAACTGATGGATTGCAGTTTATCGGATTGTTGTTTAAAAATGCAGTATGCCAAAAAATCCAATGGATGAAACTTTCATGTTCTCTTCTTATTGAATAAACTAGCCCAGTTATGGACAACCAGTGCCTTCACCCAGCGGCTCATGAGAATCCTTGCCATGGTCAGATATGATTTTTATTGAGGATCTCAAACCCCCGCGGCGTCGTTCAGTGGTTATACAACCCAATGTTTCTAAGTACTTCTATACTTATAGAATCTTATAGATTGATGTTTATATGACGTTTTGCCCCATTTATATCATGAATAGCACGATGTCTATGCATACTGTCCATTTCGAAGACTTCACCATGAGGTCACGCCCAAGGGCCGCTTACTTTGCGCCCCGGTGAATGAAGCTGCTGTTCAATGGCTGCAGCAGAGCAACAGGTGGGGACGGCAGCAGAAAGGGCGGATGCAATATTAGCGCTGAATGAAGGAAAGTACCCAAAAACATTGTATGATGTTTGATTTGGGAATTGTTTTGCACACACGAATGCTTTCGAGCACGGAATTGAGGGTGGTTTGCAACAAGATATGGGTCAATCTGTAGGACTGTACCCTCCAGTTGTGGACAGACATCCACTTCATGGCCAAAATCTGGCACTACCGCACTAGTGGAACAGTAGGGGTCCCACCAAATCCATGAAAATGTTGTTGATTGAAATGCCAGAATCTGTATCCATTCCTTTTGCTCTATGTCCAACATATATCCATTTTTCGCTGGCCCCAATTAGGGTCCAGTTTGGCATAGATAAATTGGGTCTCTGACTGTATCAATTCATTCCTGGACCATCCCTGTATCAGGGAATAATTGATGTACATTTAAGCCTTCCTCATGAAAACAAACACCCCGGTCACCGAAACCCTGCTTGGAATGTGGCAGATTTCTTCGTCCGGGATTTTCAGCAATTCATGGGAGGATTGGATTGTTGCATTCTGGGGTCTGTCACAAAATGTCGTGGTTATCACCAATATCATGAAAGAGCCCTGGGATACTCCTCAAAGGGCTACTCCTAAAAGTTGCTATCCTTGCCCAAAAAAAATCCGAAAAAAAGAACAAAAATTCAAGAAAATATCAAAAAACAATTGAAAAAAACAATCCACGCATTCCAAAACGAATTCCAAAAAAAAGACACAGAAAAAGAAACAGGAAAAAACAGAACAAATTCCACACAAAAAACAAACCAAAATTGAAATATTCAAAAACAAAAACAAAAAGTGAACGAAAAAATCGAAAAACACAATTAAAAAAAACAGAAAATGCAACACACAATCAAAATAAAAATGCAAAATAAAAATGTGCAAAATAAAATTAAATACAAATGAAAATAAAAAACAGAAAAAAAAACACATACTAAAATAACAACAAAAAACACAAAAAAACAAAAAGAGCATTTAAAAAACAAAAGCAAATCGAAATTTAAAAAAGCACCAAATCTTGAAATCATCATTTGAAAAAAAACTTTAAAGAAAACATGAACGAAAAAGTGTTTTTTGGAATGAAAAACAATTATTTCGAATGAAATTGAATTATTCGGAATGAAATTGAAATATTTCGAATTAAAATTAATAAAAAGGAATGTTCCAGGAGTGTCCCTATGAGGAATGTCCCTCTCCATAGAGAAGACAATAAATGTTTATCAATTGGTAGAATTTCTATAGGTAGAAAGTATGACGAAGACGCCCCTACTTCAGGCAGTTCCAGTTGATTTGTGTATTTCCTGCCATGGTTATGGAGGTAAAATCCGAATGTATCGGAGAAAAATCGTCCCCGCCCTCGAGGCTCAGAAGCGTCACGGCCCTTTGCTCTGGCGCCTTCAGTAGTGAGTTGTTGCAGGCAGGATCCAATGCAGCTGTGAATAGTGTCTTCTGGAATTTGATGCCCCAACAAAAAAATATCGCAACGTGTTCAGTGAAACTCAAATATGGCAACTCCCAAGAGGTGCTTCAGAATGGTTATTCAAGACGTTCCAGTCCCCAGCCAAGGTAGACACGCTGCGACACTGGGCTGCAGCTCAAGATGATGTCTGTGCACATTTGTTTGGCCTCGAGGCCAGCTGGGCATCATTTGAACGGATCCAAATTTGTCTGAAAAATCCATGGTTTATCATGATTTAAATGATGATAATCCATTGTTTTTCATGGTTTGCAACCCTAAAACCCACTTGTTTATCTTCATTTTCCAATCGGTGGCCATACACATTGGGATCAGCATCTTCAAGCTTTAAAGCTGCTTTTACACCGGATAAGACTGTCCACCTGATGTGCACATGCACCATTGCGAGCCCCCAATCTCTGCAACGCTTCATCGTGCCCAGGTCCACAAGACCTCTTCATGTTGGAAAATGTCGGTTATGCCAGTAGGATTCTCTTTGTAAACTCGCCCCAACTCCCAAAATCAAATTTGTTTAGTTTCTGCAATACATTTGGAGGGATCCCAACTTTTTGGCTCCCAATCAGGTATGATTGGAATCGATAAATCATGACATATCGTATCCCCATCATACCCCCAATATTACTATGATATTGATATCCCCAATATATTCTCATTATATACCCTCACGTCATCCCCCTTATGTTTCCATGATGTCCCCAGGAATAAGAACCTGGACCGTGCCAAAAACAACCGCAGGCTGCAGCGGATGTCGTGGAGCCAACTCGCATGCCATGTGATGTCGTTCCCGATGCCGTTGAGTTGAGCCAGGAACAACAGGAGGCCGCGATGGAACAAAGTGGACAGCTGAAAAAGTGCGATGTCATATTAATGGTATGTTCTGTTTAATGATATCCTGACATTTATATGTTCGTCAGTGTATCAACAATGGCATATAAAGCCAACAATAATGGTGATATCATGCTGATATGATGGGAAAATCACGGCAAAGTAACAGGAAAATTATGTGAATAGGATGGGAATATCATGGGAACATCATGGGGATATCATGGGAATACTTCGAGGATCATCCCTCGATTCAGTGATTGGTAAGCCTGGTTAGTGAGTTCCCGATTTGCGGCTTATCAAGGGATATACCTACCGTTCCACTAAGGTGATCCTCCAGGTAGATCATGGGATATCCATGCTTTTTTTACCATGGGACGGGGGGTTCTTCGTCGGTTTTGAGATGGTGATATTTATGTTGAAATGGGATGATAACTAAGCAATTAGCTACGGGATATAAACCAACAGACAATTCACCAGATAAGGTTTGTGGGGATAGACTGGGAATGTAACCAAAAATATGAAGATATGACTCACCAGCAATAATTGGATGTGTTTGTCAATATTGATGGTGAAATTCCATAGGGTGGGGGTATAATATGGTATTCAAGCATCAATATATCTCTGTCTATATTTAGGTATATAGCTGGGATATGCACGTAGGTAATGGAATTTAGCTAACCAGCAATCTGATCGAAGGAAGTTTAGAAGTCAAACTTCCGACAATATGGACAGATGAAAAGCAGAGCAGGGAAGAGGCAGAGAGAAGAGAAAGATTCGAAGAAAGAAGAATAGAAGAGAAAGAGTAAGAAGAAAGAAGATGCAGATGCGAGAAAAGGTACGAAAGTCGCGAAACACTGTGTTTTTCCAATGATTGGGGCTCCGGAGGGTCGAAAAGTAGGCTCGCTAAAGCGGCGGGCGCGGAGACAGCTGGCCAGTCTCATGAAAAATTGCACGCCGTTGTGGCGCGAAGCACATGTCGAAGTCAAAATGTACAAAACACACCAGGTGCGGTCCACTTTTGGCAGTTGAGATGTCGAAAAAGTGCACGCCGTTGTGGCGCGAAGCACATGTCGAAGTCAAAATGTACAAGACACCTCAGGCTCGGACCACTTTTGGAAGTTGAGATGTCGAAAAAGTGCACGCCGTTGTGGCGCGAAGCACATGTCGAAGTCAAAATGTACAAAACACACCAGGTGCGGACCACTTTTGGCAGTTGAGATGTCGAAAAAG
>Ga0126342_10018171_pt1 | contig 12075 bp, 11 predicted proteins | sample Cyp1metagenome_FD_92528 | JGI IMG/M metagenome (GOLD analysis project Ga0126342, IMG submission 92528) | Coral microbial communities from Lord Howe Island, Old Settlement Bay, Australia - Cyphastrea 1 metagenome | ecosystem: Host-associated > Invertebrates > Cnidaria > Coral ... | reverse complement strand
TGTGTGAAGTTATTGTCTGTTAAGTTTGTGTGTGTTAAGTTTGTGTGTGTGAAATTATTGTATGTTAAGTTTGTGTGTGTTAAGTTTGTGTGTGTGAAATTATTGTATGTTAAGTTTGTGTGTGTTTTGTTACGGAGGCCGCGGGAGGAGGAGGAGAAACCCGGGATACAGAATCAAAAACAAGAACCCCACACAAAGATGTGGGGAAAAACATACTGAAATCATTACAGTGAACAATTGTACTTTTCATGTGTCTAATGATTTCTTCGGGGTTACTATACTCAAAACCACGATTTGTGACTTGTGAGGGCTCCAACTGTGGTTGGCCACATGCCCGCTTTGGAATGCCGATGTTCGCTGCAGGTTGATTCATTGTTTGTCAATAGTTTCAAGATTCTGACATATTCTGAAGCAAAAATTTCCAGTTTGCTCAAGGTTGTGAAGACCAAATTCCAGCAATTCCCTTCAAATCTCTGATAGATTCTATGATCCGCCGTTCCTGATCCCAGGAAAGTGAAAAGCGATCCAGACTAAGAAGATTGCTGGAGAAGGCCCATGGAATGCATGGAAGCAAGGCATTCAGCAATATACAGCAGGTGGATTTCAGCAGGAGAATATCCCCACTCCAGGTTAAACTCCAGGTGATGCTTCCATCAGCATCACGTAACACACGTGGTTTCCACTTTGAGGCTTGCTCGGAATTGAGGACCCCGACACGTTTGTAGTTCTCAGAGCCGTTTCACATGTAAAAAAGACCGTAGCGGTTAAAATGACATATACTGCATATCCACCCTAAAGTTATATGTGCAGATATGATATGTAGAAATGGGTCGAACCCCTGGTACCCTCAGCCCCAAATATGGCAACATAGGATTTTGACCGGTGTTCTTTGTTCAAGAAGCCGGTAGATTTTCTCTCCGTTGATCCACTGAAGTGGCCTGGAGGTGTTGGGTCCCAAAATCACCACCACGGTCCACGGTGCTTAATGAGTTTCGCTGAAATTCGCCGTTGAATTCCGAACATGTTCGTGAAAATTCCAACTGCAGGGTGGCAACTTGGCAACCCTGTTGAATCAAGTGAAATCCAGTGTTGGGGCGTGTTAAACCTCCATGTTTGCCGCTAGAATCGTATTTTGCGGTTGCTTCACCTTCCAGGATCTTCTATTTTTACTCATGAAAACGTGGTGAAATCCCAATATTTTTGTGGCTTCCAATCCATGTCGACTCGCCTCAGATTATGGACGGCTCCAAAATCCTGATCTTCTGCCAGACCAAACGAGCAGGGGATGAGCTGACCCGTGAAATGAGGACGGGAGAGCGGTGAAGCCTACCGGTTCAGGGAAAACATTGCGGGGGGCTACATGTGGAAAACTCATGAGGAAATCCTAGGAAAATGTTGGATGTGTTTTTTTTTCCACATCTATGTTAGTTTACCCTAGATATCTCTAGATTATATTTTACGAAATAACACATGGATGAGGTCCGTACCCCAATGAGAAAGATCCAACAACTTGTCTCAATTTGGAAAGAAAAAAACACGTTGATGAACCAACCACCATTTTGGGAAAACAAGCAAACAGGCATGGTACCTTTTGCAGGGTACCTAAGGTTGGAAAGGGAAAACAACTGCAACATCCTGCAGCAAATGACACCTGGAAACCGGCAACCTATCCAATTTGCTAGCGCAAGTAGTGAAGCTTAGCCCCACCCCAGAGGAACCACACCCGTCACGCCGCTGAAATGCTCTGCCTGAAACCCAAAAAAGTGGAACAGAGGCGAGACAGAAACTCGCGATTACAAGATTTTCCCAATGACATGTTGATTGTTTCAAGTGCATAGTGATGTCTTTCAGTACCCTCTGCCAATCCCAACAATTACTTTTACAATGTGTTTTCGATGGTTCTTAAAGATGTCGCGACCATAGAGCCTCAACAGTTCTGAGCGCAAGGAGTTTTGTCAATGTCTTGGAATAGGGATTTCAACCAGCACCCGCGGATATTGCCAACATCGTCGGAATATGGTGCCCAAAAAATTGCCATGGGCCATGATGGCCATGTTGCGTCAGGACAGATGGCTTCCCAGCTCTGTGTATACACGGTGAGAAGCGACAAGAGGAGCCAATCCTTGGGGGATCCGGGACCTGACATCAAGTCACCTCCATCCACGCTTCCGGATGCCGACCTCTGGGGATTTTGGGGGGATCCCATCCGACACCTGGGCGCTTCAGGAGAGAGACTGGGTTATGAAAGAGTTTAAAGAAGGAAACTTGGCCGCGGTTGCTGTGGTCCCTGCCAGATTTCCACGCCCTGTAAGGATTCAGGGTATCATAAAACAATATAAAACATAAAAAATCCAGGAACTAGATTCACGTCGTTGTTCATATTTGGTTGGTGCTTTGGAACATGTTTTTCGTATTTTCCATGTAATATATGGGAGAATCCTGCCCATTGACGAACTCATATTTTTCAAGATGGTTATTGCACACCAACCAGTATACCATTTGCGGCATCTGCCATTTTAGGAGATCAACCCCACGAAGCCGACCCTCCAGGCAAGTCGCCCATCCTGGTGGCAACGGACTTGGCCTCCCGCGGTTTGGACGTCAAAGATATCAAGTGCCCGCCGTCGGAACTGCCGGGTCCAACGGGGCCCACAGCTGCCAAACCCACCGTTGATTGGATATGATTGGATATTAATAAGGGGTTACACTACGCTACCTGGTGACAAAGACTGAACATGACAAATTCCTGTGGGATTCCCCTGACATCTGACTATTTCAGGAAAGTCAGCGAAGGGGGTGGGATGTTCTTTTCCAGGTGCGTGATCAACTACGACTTCCCGAACCAGATTGAGGACAGGCTACCCCAGATGGTGGTTGATTTGGGGCCAGATACGATTTGACATGGGATCCTTTTACCATCGATTCAGGGAAGAAACACCTCAATGATTTCTGGTTGGTGATGTCATGCGTGTCATATTTGCATATTATGTTGTTACATGTTCACATTTTGAGACTCGTTTAGTTCTTTAGGACGTTTTTTTCAGAAACAACCAGTTTGCCTGCCACCTGATAGTTGAAAAGGTCTTAACTGCCAGTTCTTCAGGACTTACTGTATCATGCTTGAAAAGAGTCAGAACCTTGATCAACCAAAACCAACCAAAATTCCTGGTGATACCTCTCCTTGTACATTGTAAAATCAGTAGTTGAAAACGGGTGCAATGCCAAAAAACATTGAAACTAAATCGGTATTTGAGGATGTGTGTTCTCCCAATTTCAGAGGTTGATATAGACCCCGATAGAACGTCCATCCATAGAGGTTAATCTTTTTCCTAATGGCTGGAATCAAACAAAAAGGGGTGTCCTTTCATTCGTTCAAAATACTCCAAGTGTTTGATGTCAATAAACGTGATCATGTTCCATAGAAGTGTTGAATCATTCTGGACAGATTTTTTTTCCCAGAATACCAGAAATTACCAGAATATTCAAAACTTTTGACGTCAACTGATAAGGCGGCCCCCCGCAAACCTGGATTTGTCTCACAATCCGACTGTTTGAACACATCTCCGCCATACTTCCTTCAATATGGAGTTATACAATATTTATCAATATTATATATTATACTTACATAATTATAATATACATCTCCGCCATACATCCTTTAATATGGAGCTATTCATTAATGTTCTTTATATATATATTTATCATTATTATTATTACCACACTACATAAAATCACCATAAATCAAGTGTTGGATCTTTCCGCCAAGTTTCAGCCATGTTTTGTTCTCAACGTTTGGAACCATCCGAGGACTACGTGCATCGTGTCGGGCGAACTGGCAGAGCTGGAGCTTCAGGCAAGGTTTTTTGATGGCGTTGTGAGGTTGGGTTGGGTCCTAAATCGCATTTATGATGATTCAGCAAAAGAATTGGATTGTGGCATGACTAAGTCCCAAAATAACTGGAGTTATCCTAATTTTGTGGTTGTAGCCCAAAAAAATGTTGGTTTAGAGTAGGATTTAATACCCACAAAGGTGTAAAAAACACACGACACTGTCGTCATACTGTGGATAGAACCAACAATCTGCGGCATGTACCGCAGTTTTGTGCCATAGTCAAGAAGTCGGTCATATACGAATGGGAACGCCTGTTGGTTGTCCAATGCTAAGACGCTCAAATAGTGTTTGAATATGTTTGAATGATATTATATAACTCATCATATCATTGCATTGTTATAATTATATATATATACATTTTTAAATGTTTAACCTAGTCTGAATAATGATGTGATTATACTTTCCCCACAGATCATGTTGTTTTCTTCCCCACGAACTGCGACCCTGATTAGGGATTTGTTTTTGTCCATCAGAATTGGAGATGTGTTGTCAACAAAGAACAAACATGAAGATACATCCATCCAAAATGATGATTCAATCATATTTAATGTTCAAAATCATGCAACGATCATTGAACTACATGCATGAGAACTGGACTGTAACAAAATCATCCTGGCTCTAGGTGTTTTGAACTTTGGACATATAAATACATAGAAATACTGCATCCATGTCGCTCATGGTCCGCGTCTCGGGGATGGTTTTCATACTCCTCAAAACTCTGGTGGGCAAATCATCAGAGGCAGTAATACAACCTGTTTTATGGTGGATTGCTGTATTGTAATACATATATATATATAGATATGTGTATTATATATATAATATATACATTATCATTTCTGTCATAAATCATGGGAATCCTATCCTCAACCAGTTCCAGCTTTCGAAGGGATGACAGCCAGGTTCTGCATATACCTTCTTTACCGCCGACAAAGCAAAACATGCCAAGGCTGACGGGGCGGAGAAACGCTAGCAACTTTTGGAGGTGGTTAGCTCAATCCCAGATGCTCCATGTATGGCATATTTACCAACATTTACCTTAAAATTCACCCAAATGTAGGTAAATATACCACACAGCATATGGGAATAGGTAGCAAGGGAACCAATTTTTCAATGCTCCTGTGGATGGGGTTCATTTTTTGGGTGTACTCCCTGGATCTCTAAGGCCAGCCTCCGTTTGTGTTGGATCGAAGTAGGGTTGATATTGTTTTTCCGTTTAATAACTCAGCCATCATTGGAACTCTTAGTGTTGGTTTAAACATATTTAAACAACAAAGAGTGGCGGCCTGCGTAGGATCTCATCGACGTGCTGAGGGAGGCCAACCAATCTGTGCCAGAGGAGCAACTTGCGGATTTGGGATGTGATCCCCAATGGATATGATTATAGGCTATTATATAAGATCGATGCAATGGATGATTATGTATATGGGAACATATATGGTAGATTATGAATGATTATAATATTTATCATGATATCATATGAATGTATACTTTTTTGGTGGGACAGGATGGGATTCAAAAGGTAATTTGAGGTCCTAGATATCTCCATTTGACCCTCGACTGGTTTAACCATTTTTAGCACTGTTTCAGCAGTCAAATTGCCGTCCACCAGTTACTGAGTAAATTTCAGGAGGCTAGTTTGATAGTTTATTGCTGTCAAAGGTCACATCCATATATTTTTTTTACCTATGTATATATATATATACAATATACATAATTATATATGTATGCCTTATGAAAAATATTAAGAATTCATACACACATACATTTATACCCTCATCTTACACGCACAACCCCCAAAAGTCAGGAGCTGGAGAGGATCGCTTCTTCAGGCGATCCGTGCTTGGTTCGTTTTTTTGGTACAGCTGGAAGGTACACATTTTCAGACATATCTTTGTCTCGGTTTTCTCTGTTTCGGTAAGCCTTTGCCATTGCCAGTTTCCCTGCAAAGGCCATAGACGGTGACGTTCAGAATTCTCTAGACTGGAGGCATTGGGTGAGGATTTGCTGGAAGGGATAGTTGAATTTCCAACCCCAAAAAACATGTCTTGAGCTTCAATGCGAATGATGTGTTTTTTCCTATTTTGAGCTGCCTCCTATGGAGATCATCCCGTCACATGGTTATTGACCGGATGGCCCATCGCCGGATAGCGCTGCGGGGGTGGGGGGGCAGGACGATGCATTAATTCTGCAATTCGGGCACTGAGTCCACAACCTCCAAAGAACATGTGTTTGAGTATTCAAGGCATGAACTAGACCTAAATGAGGCGGAGGAAGTGTCAAGCCGAGAGAGACAGCCTAGGTTGACCACATGTTCTTGTAGCCGGGCATCTTAGGACATGTCAGGACACTTCTGACTGACGATGCACATGTCCCACTACAAAGCAGGAATGCGAAAGGAATGTCACACATGTTCACACCACGTTTACCGGATGTTTAAGCAACGCACATCAATTGATCAATATATTTCACTATAGTTATCGCAACGTGTGCTAGCAAAGCCAGCAACCAAAGGTCATTGTGCTGGCACAGGACGCTGCTTGATGTGAGGGGCGCATTCGATGGTCCAGACTCAACATAGATGTACCAAGTCAAGGTTATCCAAGTTTGCTTTCACTTTCTATATCCCAAGCACTTTAACAAATGCATTCAATGGTATGTTTATGTTCACCTGCAAATGTGCCGTGAATGACGGGTTGACGGTTTGAAGCTGTTTTGTTTTTTATCTTTCGGAAGGTGATATTCGACGAGAATCCACTAATTATCATCGCATTCCTTTTTGAAAACAGACAAGTTATTTCGGTGGCGTGCCCCGTTGGTCAGTTTGCAACAGGATTTTTGTGCGAAAGTGTTGCTTTCTCAGGATGTTTGTGCATGGATAGGAGAAACATGAAGAAACACCATGGGCACTCTTGAAAATAATATCCATATTCCATGTGTTCATTTTTTTTTCCCCATAATCTATCCTTGGATGTTCCATTCGTCAATGCATTAGATCCATCCTGCCAGTTACATCTTCATGACACCTGATCGATCCATGCATTAAGATATCGTCCGAGCTTGGACCCCGGCGCGAGTTTCGCCTGTCGTGGAAAGTGCGAGTTTCGCCATGGTCACTGAGCCCTACGACATGCGCGATGTGAAGAAAAGGACGTCAGCTGAATAGATTCTATACCAGTTGTGTTACTATAATTATTATATATTATTGAATATTGAAATATTGCAATTAGATATATATATATATACATATAGTATGTAGAATTCCTTGCCTAAATTATTACGACCTCACTGCGAGCTCACTGGAATCATGATTGGGACTGGGGTAACTATCGTACAATGGTTAGTTTTATTTCAGGTTAGCGGATTCTTATGATTTAGAATTTAGAATGTATACCCCGTAAATGGGGGTAATAGAGGGATATAACGGCATATTCAACCAACTTGATGATATTATATTTGACTATGTGAACATTGGGAGTTTGGTGAAAAAATGAAGATTGAAACAAAAGAAAATGTCATGATTCAGCTCACCGTCAGAATAAAAGTTGGATGGCAACACGCATGGAAATGATATCAAAATTTCAGATACCTGCAACTACAAATGGGCAATTGATGACTGCTGACTGGAAATGCAATGATCCCTGTAGGGCGCGCATAGCGATTATATTCTGGGGCACGTATATTTATCTCATACATATATGTATATATATATATATATATCTAAAGTTAGTCTATATACATATATACACAGAAGTATGCAATGGTTATTTATATTATAATTATATATATATATATGTATATAGGGTGTCACGTATAGTACAGTTACAAACTCAACCATGAGCTATTCACCAAACCTCAAGTTGGTCGATGTTGTTAACATGATGGTTGCACGGTGATTGGTAGTAACTATATATAGTTAACCTCTTCTAACTCCGGTAAACCAGGATTACTATACTGGTGCTAAAACATCACAAAACCCCAACAAAAGCAACTGGAACGTCGAACTTGGAACGTCTGCTTCGCCTTTGGTTTTTTTTTTCAGATGGGGTATCCCCAATTCGATGGTTTGTTGGTTAAGATCCTGCACCCGCACTGCAGCCATTTTTTTTCCTCGGGGCTCGACTGGCTCGCATTTCTGGGGCGATGTCCGATGCCCAGGGAAATTCCCTGTTGGACCATTGGAGCAGACTGAGAGGGTCACTTGGGGATCAGGGAAACATCATAAATATATACTGTATCCCATTATAATCCATTATATATATATATATAATTTTATATATTGGTGTAATGATAGGCTAGTTATTGCGAAATAAAGATAATAAAGCATCAAGACATTGGTGATCAGGGAAACTATAGGATATCCCTGCTGTTGTCCAGGTTGTGTTTCATCCCAGTCCCCTGATATGAAATTCCTATAAAAATAGACCCTTGAAATCAACGGATCCAATACGAAGCCACCAATCTTTGTGGATTACTGGATGCTGATGTTCTGGGGATTCACCCACGATGGGAATCGTGCTGCCAGTGGGGAAAGCGTAGTTTCTTAGTTTGGCCACAAAACTGGATATTGATCATCAAACTTTGGGTTTCAATTGTCAAAACATATTTTGACTAAGATAGGTCTAGAGTCTATAGAGTAAACCATAAACCTGTGGTGTGGAGATGGCGCAAGGTGAACTTAGCATTGCTCTTAAATGGTGTTAACAAGTTGACACGCAGCGCTTTTTGAGGTTGAGTTCTCCGTCGGTCCTGACCCTCAGTCCCTGAGAGTCAAGATGTTAGAGCCCCTAAACGCATCTGAAGCAGCCAATCATGTGGAGCCACGAATTGGATGATTGATACTGTATGGTTTGGTGCATTTACTGTAAGAGTAATGTTGGTAAGGCAATCATAAAGCACCCATATGTTGATCGTTAAAAAACATGGTGTAAAATTGGGGATGGTGGATCCAGTTTTTGCTTTACTATGCTTTACTATGCTTTACTCACATTACATAACATATCCATACATAGCTATTTTTCAATAATGATGATCTATAGTGGATTTACCCATTGATAGCATGGTGATTTTCCACAGTTATGTGATTATGTGGCTGTTTTACCAGAGGGTAACCTATCCATACATATGGGTATGGATCAATACCTATTAATACCATTTTTAGGGGGATGAACATCCATTTACCAGCTATTTTGATGTGAACTACAGGGGTACAAGGTTTTGACACACTGCCATATCCAAACTTGTTTAAGCAACAGTTGCAGTTCAGAACTCCTCAGCGCCACTCCTCTGGCGACTCGGAGAAAAAAACCTGCCAAAAAAGGCCGCGGCTGGCGCAGCGGCTTTCGTGGCCCTGGAGCCCTTGAGGTGGGGAGAGTCCAGCGATTCCACCATGAGAAATATAGGCTATTTAGCCTCTGGTTATGACTAACAGTTCGCCACGGAAAGATCCACCAATCACCATGTTTTTAATAGGTAAAGCCGCCAAGATGAAGCAAGGATAGGAAGATGGAAAGAAAAACCATGTTTTAAGTGGACTTCTGATGATGATTGTCTGGATTAGGATGAACTAAACTTATTGTAATTATGACTATATAATGGATTATTGTTTGGTTGATTATGGAGTTCAAGAGTTGCTTATCAATTATAACATGTTTCATTATCTCTAGTTTGGTTCAGTTGTTTCTTTGGGTTGATCTGAAAATCGAGAACTCCTAAGTCCACTAGTCATATTCCCTATATTGAATACACATGTTGCGGGGTATACGCATTTTCAGACAAACCCATGTGGTTGTATTTGGTTCATTATGGAGTAAATCGCTGAGAATGATGCTGTCAAATCAAGCAAGCACCGAAATGGGATAGCATCCACCTACATGGGACGTATAGCATCCACATACATCAGTAGATTAAGAGAAGGAAACGCGGGCCTTTTTTCTTGTTTGGATGTTTCGTGGGATGACAAGAACTCCCAAACTAGGATGGACTGGATATTTGAGCCAACGCCCTAGGCCGAGGCAGATCCCGAGTCAACGGACGCCAGAGACTCAACATGGGACCCCAAAATGAAGAGACCCAGGGTTAAACTAAGGTTTAGGGATAGGGAAAAGTAGCTCTGGAGATGGATTTGGAATTGTTTGGACACACCTTCCATCCAGAATTCAACTTAGTGATACATGTCTTGAACCAAACAAAGCGCAAGAACTTAACGCCATTTTTCGCCGAGGTCAGCACTGTAAAATTATGACATACTCCACTGGGTATTTCGTGCCAAATCTGCAATGGTGTTTGAGTGTTTGGTATCATTTCAAGGAATTGGGGCTTGAACCATTTTTGTAGTCTCTGAGGTCCAGCGCCAACGGCGCCGTGGCTGTGGGCTCTTCGCGGCCGAACGGTGCTGGCAGCGCCTCGTTTTGGACCACCTCGCTGTTCGCGTGTGCGGCGCTGTCCAGGTGGCTTCCTGAAGTCGAACTGCGGCACACTCCACCGGAAGCTGTATGGGAATTGTTAAAAAAATGTATTCAAACTTGATCAAACTTGTATTTCTCCAAAAATGGTGTCCCGAAAAGAGATCAAGAGATGAGCAATTTCGTGGGTCCATTGGTACCCTGGAATCTAATCACTTTCACCCAGCTGACGCATTTTTCGGGCTCTCGCTGTTCAGGTTTGCCAGACGGCCGGCGCGGCCGGTGACAAAAACCGCCAGACCGGCGTACGCCTCGGCTCCGCAGACCTATGAGGCAAGCTTTGGCCGCCATTTCATGGATGGTTGTCAGTTTCCATCAGTTTCCCAAGGGACTGTAACTTGGCAGACTGGGTTTGCTGTCGTGCCACAATTTCTGGTTTCCATCATCAGTTTCTTTCAGTGTACCATAGTGATGATGATCCGCATTTCATATTACTGTTTTTGGGACAGGTTGAAACCACCAATCGGAAGAAATTGGGAGGTTCAATAGCTGTAGGCCAAAATGTTTCAGATATTTCCAGATCAGATGATACAGATTTTGGATGATTTTGGCCTTTTTCAGTTTTTAATCAACCAGAGTTGCGGGCACCTTTCGCAATTCTCGGTCCACCTGGTATCAGGGCGCTCCGATCGGCCCTCCTCCGGATTTGCCATCACTCCTGTTGAAAGAACGCCTGGAGCTGAAAAGTTGTGGCGTTCATCCATTCTGAGCAGCCACAGGTGGGTTATAAGGCAAAAATGTCAGCCATATTTGGTGGGTGGTTTCAAGGTTTGGTGGATGTTGTTGGTTATCTCTCCCTAAAACTGAGATCATGCTCCCCATTTTACTAGCCACCAATCAGAGTACGTTGACCCGTCAATTGGGCACGGAGATCCGTAGGAGGGAGAAGGGAAACCATGATAAGGAAATCCAGAGGTGAGAACTTTATCAACCCTACTGAAATATGTATATATATATATAAATTGTTGATTGTATATCAAAGTGTCGTGAGTAGTCATGACAGATAATGATATAGGAGCTTCTACAGCCATTGCCCTCTGGCAATTAAACATGGCTGGAAAATCCACGATTTATTTCGATGATGTGACCGATGTTTTCCAAAGTTACAAAGCTGCATTTCGTTCGGGGGGTTTTCAAGCTAGCCACGTTTGACAACACCCAAGGGTATGTCCGTTAATATACCATTATTATTCCATTATAAATTATAAATCATACTTTTCATGATATTTCAATATTTCAGAATTTCATATGTTTCCTTTGTTGCTCATGTTCCCTTTGTGTCACTGAGGCATCGTCTATCTTGGTACACCCATCACCGCTGAGGCCTGGGTCACGGCTACAGCTGCGCAGTTTATAAACCAACTTACAACATCTTATAACTCAGGGGGGCCAGCTTGTAGCAGGCGGGCACAACATTGTAAAAACCTGGTTTCGTGGCGTTTATATATATAATATGTATCAAACACATTTGGGATGATTTTTCCCATTCACACATATTATTTGAACGGGGTTATACGGTTGATCGGGGTTGTAAGTTGTTTGATCTAGGTAGGTGAGTTATCGCGCACAGTTGTTTGCCTAATAATATGTTGATGACTCTATCACGAAAGCCAGCCGCTAGGCTAGGCGAAGTTCTTTTTGCGAACAAAGTGAGTTAAGGGGGTCTGGGGGCAGAGCGGTCCTAACTGGCCAAAAATCGGGAAAATAGGTGGTAAAAAAGGT